>Ga0209566_100046_pt1 | contig 247053 bp, 225 predicted proteins | sample Araplavi_mTSA_r2_2_FD_184287 | JGI IMG/M metagenome (GOLD analysis project Ga0209566, IMG submission 184287) | Arabidopsis root microbial communities from North Carolina, USA - plate scrape CL_Cvi_mTSA_r2 (SPAdes) (version 2) | ecosystem: Host-associated > Plants > Roots > Endosphere | place...
CGAAGGGACCGCTCGACTTGCATGTATTAGGCACGCCGCCAGCGTTCGTCCTGAGCCAGGATCAAACTCTCCAAAAAGGATGAATCTGAATAGCTCATTTAAAGCTGACGAGATTGTTAATCTCTTTTAAAGTTTAAAGTCGATTGCTCGACTTGCTTCTCACTCGTTGTTCAGTTTTCAAAGAACAATTTCACTTTCTTAACCGCGTCGCCTTCAAAAGCGACTTGATTAATATATCACATCTGCCTACTCGATTGCAAGAACTTTTTTTAAATTCTTTTCTCTTTCGATCAGGCTTCCGAAGCGACAAGGAGTAATATACCAAAACCTGAAAAAGAATGCAAGCTTTATTTTGAATAAAAAAATCCCCCTCATTGCGCTTAAGCGTTAAGGGAGATCTGCTTATTATTTTAAACTTTATATTACACCTAATACATCTTGAATCCAGAGTCTTCTTTCGACTGCCAAATTCACGATTTGACCATTCACATTAACCCAAGGCCGGGTAGGATTGGAGCGATCCGAGAATACAATTTCACCGATGCGGTCATCACTCAGCTTAACAAGCGTTCCGTTGCTGATCTGTGTCGACTTGTTAATCAGCACTTGCACAAGTGTTGGATCCACCTTACCAAATGATTCGGTGAATAGCTCCTCTAAGGCGAGATACGGAGATCGGGCAGTACGATAGAACCTGTCACTCGTCATCGCGTGATAGATATCGGCAACCATGACGATTTTGGCGTATACATGGATCTTGTCACCTTTTAAAGCTAACGGGTAACCGGAACCGTCTTCACGTTCATGATGCTGCAAAGCGCTTAATTTTACGCCTTCATTGATAGCTGTTATATTTTTGAGGATCTGATAACCGATCAAGGTATGCTGCTTAACCTCTTCCATTTCAGGGACGGAGAGCTTATTTTTCTTTTCGACAATCGCATAGTCCACTTTGGACATTCCTATATCATGAAGAAGGCCGGCTAGAGCAATCTGCATCAAATCCTTTTGCGGAAGCCCATGCCATCTGGCTAACAAGTACGAGGTTAAACTGACCATAATGCTATTGTGATAAACGAAATCCTGAAGCACGGAGTTTCTAGGAACAAAAGTGAGCACCTTGTAAGCATCTATATGCTGAATCAGCGCCTCTAATCTTGTTCTTATATCAAAGATCGGGATAGGTTGTCCTCCATTTGCCAAATGGAAAATGCGTTTTAATAATGTCAGCATGTTCTGATACTCGGCAAGGAATGGGCTGTTTGCCGCTCCATCTGCCACTTTCGGTTCTTCCGTCGCCGCTTCAGGTTCTGCAGATGACCTGGATTCGATATAAACCGAAGGAATCAGAAAAGCTTTTAACACTTCAATATCTCTATCTGCTAGTACCTTCCCTTTATAAAAGAGCGTGTTGCCCAGCTTTGTCAGCACATTGTCGCCTAGTTTTTCCCCAATCCTCACTTGAGTAACAGCTACCGTCGGCACATTCTTCACTCACCTTACTTATTCGTATAGGTTATATTGTAAATTAAAAGGGATGGGTTTGTAAGCCCCCATCCCAACATTTCATTATTCTTCGCTGCCGTTTTCTTCTGACAAGCCGTCTTCATCGTGATTCTCGTTTTGCTCTTCGTTTTTCTGCACACGAGCTAGTGTTCCCACTTCATCGTCTTCACGAGTATTGATCAATTTAACACCTTGAGTATTACGTCCCATCATAGAGATGCCGTCCATGCTCGTCCGGATAATTGTACCCGACGCTGTAATAATCATCAGATCCTCATCTTCCTGAACGACTTTAAGTCCAACAATCGGACCATTCTTATCGGTGACATTCAAGGTCTTAATACCTTTACCACCGCGCGTTTGGATACGGTACTCAGAAACAGGCGTACGTTTACCGAAACCTTTGGTCGTTACAATCAGTACGCTGTTATCTTCATGAACTACGTCCATATCAATGACCGAATCATCTTCGTCCAGGTGTATACCCTTTACGCCTGTCGCAGAGCGGCCCATCGGACGAACGTCCTGTTCAGGGAAGTGAATGGACATACCGAGTCTGGTACCCATAATGATTCCCTGGTTGCCGTCGGTCAGTTTAACGCCAATTAGATCGTCATCCTCGCGCAAGTTAATCGCAATTAGGCCGCCTTTACGAATGTTGGAGTAGTCATCAATAGGTGTCTTCTTCACGATACCTTGCTTCGTTGCGAAGAAGAGATACTGCTCGGTCTCGAAGCTTTCGACCGGAATCACCGCATTAATGGTCTCACCTTGTTCGATTTGGATCAAGTTGATGATTGGCGTACCACGCGCCGTTCTGCTGAGGTCCGGAATCTCGTAGGCTTTCAGACGGTACACTTTGCCTTTGTCCGTGAAGAACATCAAGAAGTGATGCGAATTAGTCACGAACAAATGTTCCACAAAGTCATCATCTTTGGTATCCATGCCGACGACACCGCGACCGCCGCGTTTTTGGCTGCGATACGTTGTGACGGGCAAACGCTTGATATATCCCGTATGGGTAATAGTGATGACGACATCTTCACGAGGGATCAGGTCTTCATCTTCGATGCTTTCCTCACCGATTGTGATTTCAGAGCGTCGTTCATCTCCGAATTTTTCTTTGATCTCTTTCAGCTCTTCGCTGATGATCGCCAGAATCAGCTGCTCGTCTGCGAGAATAGCTTTGTATTCGGCGATTTTCTTCATCAGCTCCGCATATTCCGCTTCGATCTTCTCGCGCTCTAAGCCAGTCAAACGCTGCAGGCGCATATCGAGAATCGCTTGTGCTTGCTCCAGACTCAGCTGGAACGTGCTCATCAGCCCATCTCTAGCTTCCTCTGTCGTTCTAGAAGAACGGATGAGCGCAATAACCTGATCCAAATGATCCAGCGCGATGCGCAAGCCCTCCAGGATATGGGCTCGCGCTTCGGCTTTGCGCAAATCATACTCGGTTCTGCGGCGAATGACTTCCTGCTGATGCTTCAGGTAGAAGTGCAGCATGTCGCGCAAATTCAATACTTTCGGTTCACCGTTGACCAAGGCCAACATGATGATACCGAAGTTCGATTGCATCGCCGTCTGCTTGAACAAATTGTTCAGCACTACGCTAGGATTGACGTCGCGGCGCAGCTCAATGACAATTCGCATCCCGTTGCGGTCAGACTCATCGCGCAGATCTGTAATGCCTTCGATTTTTTTCTCGCGAACCAGTTCCGCAATCTTCTCAATTAATCTAGCTTTGTTCACTTGGTAGGGAAGCTCGTTAACAATAATTCTAGCTTTATTGTTATTCTCTTCGATCAGCGTCTTCGCGCGCATCGTCACAGAACCTCTGCCTGTGCTGTACGCTTGACGAATGCCTTCCCGGCCTAGAATGTATCCGCCAGTCGGGAAGTCCGGTCCCTTAATAGCTGCCATAAGCTCCAGAGGGCTAATGTCTGGATTCTCAATAAGCATTTGAATGCCTTCGATGACCTCGCGCAAATTATGCGGCGGGATGTTGGTCGCCATACCTACCGCAATCCCAGAACTACCGTTCACCAGCAAGTTTGGAAAACGCGAAGGCAATACGACAGGCTCTTGCTCTTCACCGTCATAGTTAGGCGCGTAATCAATCGTTTCTTTGTTGATATCGCGCAAAAGCTCCATGGCGATCTTGGACAAGCGAGCTTCCGTATAACGCATCGCCGCGGCGGAGTCCCCGTCAATGGAACCGAAATTCCCGTGACCGTCAACCAGCATGTAGCGCAGAGAGAAGTCCTGAGCCATACGTACCATCGTTTCATAAACGGCGCTATCACCGTGCGGATGGTACTTACCAATGACTTCACCGACGATCCTTGCCGATTTCTTGTAAGGCTTGTCGGGTGACATCCCCAGTTCGGACATCGCGTATAGAATACGTCTATGAACAGGTTTGAGCCCGTCTCTTACATCAGGCAGCGCCCGGCTTACGATAATGCTCATCGCGTAGTCCATAAAGGACGTGCGCATCTCCGTGCCAATATCGATTTCTTTGACTTGCGAATGTAATTCTTCGCTCATGAATGTTCCTCCTGAAAGCTTACATCGATTGCAACGCCTAAGACGTCGAGATTAGAAATCCAAGTTCTTCACGTACTTCGCATGTTCCTCGATAAAATCTCTGCGCGGTTCTACATTGTCGCCCATCAGCGTATCAAAAATCGCATCGGCTTCAATCGCATCCTCAATCGTGACCTGAAGAAGGGTGCGGCTCTCCGGATCCATGGTCGTTTCCCACAGCTGTTCCGGATTCATCTCGCCCAAACCTTTGTAACGTTGTACATTGACTTTCACGCTATCGCCGAATTCCTGCATAATCGCTTCTCTTTGCTTATCGTTATAAGCATAGCGAACCGTTTTATTGCGCTCCAATTTATAAAGCGGCGGTTGGGCAATATAGACATAACCGTATTCAATCAAGTTCTTCATGTATCTGTAGAAAAAGGTGAGCAGCAGGGTACGGATGTGCGCGCCGTCGACGTCAGCATCAGTCATGATGATTATTTTGTGATAACGCGCTTTGGCAATGTCAAAATCATCGCTGATCCCGGTACCGAAAGCTGTAATCATCGCGCGAATCTCCGTATTGGATAAAATTCTATCCAGTCTTGCTTTCTCCACGTTCAAAATCTTACCGCGCAGCGGCAAAATCGCCTGGAAATGACGATCTCGTCCTTGCTTGGCGGATCCGCCCGCAGAGTCACCCTCTACGATATAGATTTCGCTGATCGAAGCATCTTTGGAAGAGCAGTCCGCCAATTTACCTGGCAGTGAGCTGACCTCCAATGCGCTTTTGCGGCGGGTTAGTTCTCTGGCTTTACGCGCAGCTTCACGGGCTCTGGCTGCTTGAACGCCTTTTTCAATAATTCGCTTCGCGACAGCCGGGTTTTCGTCCAAGAACTCTTGGAGCTTCTCCGCAAACAACGACTCCACAATACCGCGAACTTCACTGTTTCCGAGCTTTGTTTTTGTCTGGCCTTCGAACTGCGGTTCTGGAATTTTCACAGAGATAATGGCAGCAAGACCTTCACGAACGTCATCGCCGGAAAGATTCGCATCACTGTCCTTGATCGAGTTCGATTTACGTGCATATTCGTTTAAAATCCGCGTTAACGCGCTTTTGAAGCCGGACTCATGCGTTCCGCCCTCATGGGTGTTGATGTTATTCGCGAACGAGTAAATGTTCTCCGTATAGCTATCGTTATATTGCAAAGCAATCTCAATCGAAATATTATCTTTGGAGCCTTCGACATAAATCGGCGTTTGGTTAACCGCTTCACGATTCCTGTTCAGGTATTCAACGAATGAAACGATACCGCCTTCGTACAAGAATGTATTAGCCGTATCCGTGCGCTCATCGAGCAAATTGATTTCGATCCCTTTATTCAAAAAGGCGAGTTCGCGGATTCTGGACTGTAGGATATCGTAATCGTACTCTGTTGTTTCTTTGAAAATTTCTGGATCCGGCTTGAACGCAACTGTCGTACCCGTCTCTTCCGTCTCCCCGACTACCTTCACATCGTACTGCGGCGTGCCTCGGCGGTACTCTTGCTGGTGAATCATCCCCTCGCGTTTGACGGTTACCGTTACCAACTCGGATAGCGCATTCACAACAGAGATACCTACACCGTGCAAGCCCCCCGACACCTTATAACCGGACTCTTCACCGCCAAATTTACCACCGGCATGGAGCACTGTAAGAACGACCTCAAGGGTTGGACGCTGCAGCTTGGCATTCATACCAACAGGGATACCCCGACCGTTATCAATAACTGTAATGCTATTATCTTTGTGAACGATGATGTCGATCTTCGTACAAAAACCGGCCAAAGCCTCGTCGATACTGTTATCGACAACCTCCCACACGAGATGATGAAGACCTCGGGGGCCGGTCGAACCGATATACATACCAGGGCGTTTACGGACAGCCTCTAATCCTTCCAGTACCTGAATCTGATTCTCATCATACGTATTTTGATTCACAGACATGCTATGCTTCACCTGCTTTTTTATAGTCAAAAAAGTTAGATCGTTAACAATTGATGAGCTCTCTTTTTCAAAGTCATCGAGGAGATAGGCGAATAGTACACTTTACTTTGTGTCACGACAAGCGATTTGCACTCTTCTTCTCCAATGTGCTCGATTATCTTATCTTTTTCAGCCTGCTGAATAAACTGTTTGGATATCTTTGAAGATTTCTCTACAGAGAGATCGAAAATAGCAATCAGTTCGGAAGCTCTTATTATTTTTTCGCCGCCCAAATGAATAAACATGTTTTCAGCTCCTACCGTTTACATTTCCTTTCAAAACATGGAACACCGAAGCATGATCCAGTTGGTCCAAATGGACACTTTCCAGACCTGTCGTCGTAATAAACGTTTGGACTTTTTGTTGAAACGTACGGATCAGTTGCGTCTGTCTATATTCATCAAGCTCCGATAATACATCGTCCAGCAAAAGGAGCGGATACTCGCCGACTTCCTCATGAATCAGTTCGATTTCCGCCAACTTCAGGGATAGCGCTGTCGTGCGCTGCTGCCCCTGCGAACCAAATGTCTGAACTTCTTTGCCATTGATGAAAAAAAGAAGATCGTCGCGATGAGGGCCGACTAGCGAGACGCCTCTTCGAAGTTCCTGATCTTTAACCTGTGTTAACTTTATCATAAATTGCTCTAATAAAACAGATTCATCTTCAAACTGCTGCATATCAAAGGAGGGGGCATAGCGGATTGTGAGTTCTTCACTGTCATTCGTTATCCCTCTATGGATCGTTTCCGCCCATTGTTGAAGCTTCTTAATAAAGCTTTGACGTTTTTTCATAATTTTAACACCATACTGGGCTAATTGTTCATTCCAAATGTCCAGCATGGCGTCTGGAGTGCCTTTTCCGGGAAACGCCTGCTTTAAATAATTGTTCCGCTGCAGCAGTATTTTTTGATACTGAGAAAGATCATAGAGATAAGAGGGCTGGACCTGTCCGATCTCCATATCCAAAAACCGGCGGCGCACACCTGGCGTACCTTTGACGATCTCCAGATCTTCCGGAGCAAACATAACGACATTCAAGGCGCCAATGAAGTTGCTCAGCTTTTTTTGTTCAAGTCCGTTGATCTTGGCTTTTTTACCTTTGGTCGATATGGCGAGATCCAACTTGACGCTCCCGTAGCGCTTGGTAATTTCCGCTTGAAGCTGTGTATGCTCTTTGTTCCAGCCGATCAATTCTTTGTCCTGGTGGGTGCGGTGCGACTTGGTCATCGCCAACACATAGATGGACTCCAGCAGGTTCGTTTTGCCTTGGGCATTCGGACCCACGAATATATTGACGTTACTGTCCGTCGTCAGCTCGATTTGCTCGTAGTTCCGGTAGTTGCTGAGCGCCAGCTTGGTTAAAAACATAATGGTCCTCCCGGGTGCCAGAACGCGTAAGCGATCAAGAGCTTATGACTTCAAACTGCCCGAAACCCTCTACGTTAACGACATCACGCGGAACCAGTTTCCGTCCTCTGCGGTTTTCAGCTTGCCCGTTCACTTCAATCTTCGTTTCCAGCACAAAAAATTTAGCTTGTCCACCTGTGGATATACAGTCAGAAAGCTTTAGAAACTGACCCAGGGTGATATAGTCGGTGCGGATCGCAATTTGTTTCAACGTAGTATGCTCCTTTAGTTCGTCGTGCGGTACGGCAGGATTAACTGAATGATATTGGTCGTATCTTCAGGCTTCATAATGATCGGCTGCATCGCACCGGTAAAGCCGATGTGGATATAATCCGAATCCAATACTTTTAAGGCATCGAGCATGTATTTGGAGTTAAACGAAATTCGCAGCAGGTCACCTTTGATGCTTTGCAGCTCGATTTGCTCCGTGACTTTGCCAAGCTCCGAGGAGCTTGAAGAAATCTCAATCGTTTGATCTTCGCGCATAATCATTTTGACAATATTCGTTTTGTCTTCTTTGGACAACAGATAGGCCCGGTCAATCGCTTCAGCAAGCTCTTTGGTCGGAACGACGAGTTCGGTTTGATACGATTGCGGAATTAGCTTGGATGTATCCGGATATGTACCGTCCAGGATACGAGTATAAAAAAGAATTGAATGAATCTTGAATAAAACTTGGTTGTCCGAAATAACGATATCTATAAGCGAATTTTGATCGGGCAAAATTTTGCTAAGTTCGTTCAGTGTACGTCCGGAGATGACAATGTTCTGCAGGTTAGCCGCGGCATCGTTGTCGATTGTTACTTCTCGGCTTGCCAGGCGATGGCGGTCGCAGCCGATAAATTTCAGGTTATTGCCGGATATATTCCAAAGCACACCGGTTAGAATCGGTGTCGATTCATTCGTTGAAACGGCATATGAGGTTTGCTTAATCATCGTTTTAAGCAGATCGCTTGGAAGGCGAATCATTTTGTTCTCTTCGATTTCTGGAAGCAGCGGATATTCATCCGGGTCTAGCCCCATAATTTGAATTTCGGAGGAACCGGAGCGAATCGTTGTTTGAAAATGTTGACCTACTTCTATTTCAATGTTTTGAGAAGGGAGTTTACGAATGATCTCAACAAAGAATTTGGCAGGAAGCACAACGCTGCCGGCTTGGAAGAGATCGATAATTTTAATATTCCCATTTTCCGTAGGTGTGAAGCTTTGAATTGAAATATCCGTATCGCTTGCCGTTAACGTAACACCGCTTAATGTAGCATCTATTTTGATACCTGTGAGAATAGGTATAGTCGTACGGCTGGAAATCGCTTTAGAAACATGACCGATGGATTCGATCAAATGGTCTTTGAGAATGGTTAGTTTCATAATTTCACTCCTGTGGTTCTATTTATCGGTGCGTTAGCATATTCATTTTATAATAACATTTTTTATTAGTAATAGCAGTAGGGGGTCTGGATATGTGGATATGTGGACGAACCCCTTCAAAAATCAAGCCTATCCACATGTGTATAGATTGTGCATAGGCTTTGTGTAACTAGTAAGTTATCAAGAAGGGTTTTTGATGCGTTCGATTAGATTTTGTATGACCTTGTAGAGCTCCTGATCGTTTTTGAGCGCTTCGGAAATTTTCTCGTGGGCATGAATGACGGTCGTATGGTCCCGGCCGCCGAAATTTTCGCCAATTTTGGGCAGTGAGAAATCAGTCAGCTCGCGAGCCAGGTACATGGCGACTTGCCGCGGGAAAGCAACAGCTTTGGTACGTTTCCGCGCTTTGAAATCCTCCAGTTTTAACCCGTAGAACTCACCGACACGCTGCTGAATATCCTGAATGGTAATTACCCTGGGCCTGCTGGAAGGAATAATATCCTTCAAAGCTTCGGCTGTCAGATGCACCGTTATATCCTGATTAATAAGTGAGGAGTAAGCGACAACGCGGATGAGCGCGCCCTCCAACTCACGAATGTTCGTGTCGATCTGATTGGCGATGTAAATCATCGCTTCATTGGGGATTTCCAGGTTTTCAGCCTTCGCCTTTTTGCGTAAAATGGCAATCCGCGTCTCTAAATCAGGCGGTTGAATATCGGTAATGAGGCCCCACTCGAATCTGGAGCGCAAACGGTCTTCTAGCGTTGGAATTTCTTTAGGTGGACGATCACTTGAGATAATAATTTGTTTACCTTCCTCATGCAGTGCATTGAATGTATGGAAAAATTCCTCCTGCGTACCTTCTTTCCCCGCGAGGAATTGAATATCGTCGATCAGCAGCACATCAATCGTTCTGTACTTATTACGAAAGCCTTCGCCGCGGTTATCACGGACGGCATTAATGAATTCATTCGTGAATTTCTCGGATGAAATATATAAAACACGCGCTTCCGGATTATGTTCCAAAACATAATGGCCGATGGCGTGCATTAAATGCGTTTTTCCTAATCCGACTCCTCCGTAGAGAAATAGGGGATTATAAGCTTTAGCGGGTGCTTCCGCAACAGCGAGTGATGCTGCGTGAGCGAAGCGGTTGCCGGATCCGATGACGAACGTATCAAATGTATACCTGGCGTTCATCATATTGGTGAAATTCTCTTCCGTCGAGACAATTGCCGGACCTTTCGGCGGAATCACGGCTTGTGCAGCCGCGGCAGGCTGAGATTTGTTTTCGTCGGTTTCAATTGTGAATTTCACTTCGACATGCTTGCCGGTAAAATCGTAGATCGTTCCCTCAATAAGCTTGGTGTAGCGGCTTTCCAGCCATTCACGCGCAAAGTTGTTTGGGGCACAGATGACGACTGTTGAATCGTTAAATACCGTTGCTTTGGTGGATTTCAACCACGTATCGAAGCTGGGTTTACTGAGTTTGGTTTGTATAATTGTCAGGACTTGCTGCCATAGGTCAGTTGTATGGCCTTCCACAGTAACTCACTCCTTTGAAATTCAAAAAACGTGTGGCATGAGGCCAGAGAGAAAAAAAGCTGGTGTCTAATGAGATCAGCTTTTGTCGATTTATCCACATTAATAAGGATTGGTCGAAATGACTTATTCAATCAGAGGGAAAATTGTTCACAATGTTATCCACAGGTTGTTGATAAAATAGAGGTTGGTTGAGGTCTATCCACAACAGAAACATAATCATCTTATCAAAAGATTTCTTGATAATCAACGGATTCTTTGATATTATCCACAATCTCCATAAGTTGTGCATATGTTTTATTCACACCACAAGATATTGTTGATAGCTTGTTAACTTTCGACATTATTCTCGATTGTGGATGAATCTTTTATGCACAGGTTGTTCTTCATTTGTCGAATTTCCAAAAATGAGTAGTCCCTCTGCACACTCGGGCAGGTTGACTTTCAAGCACGAAAATGATTTAATGAATAAAGAAATTTAGTAGGATGGATATATCCTCGTCGCAAGGAGGTGCTATAAATGGGTCCAACGTTTAACCCTAATACGAGAAAGCGCAAGAAGAACCACGGCTTCCGTAAAAGAATGAGCACGAAGAACGGCCGTAAAGTGCTGAGCGCTCGTCGTCTAAAAGGAAGAAAAGTTCTAAGCGCGTAAGAAGAGGCTCCGAAAGGGGCTTTTTTTTGTGCTCTTTAGAGGATGAGTTTGAACTTCACGTTTTCTGTGAATGCTGTTAAGATGAGCGATTCGCAATTATTATTCGAAGTAATCTGTTTGGAGCGACATATCAGTGGAAAAAACATTTCGGTTGGCGAAAAGGGAAGACTTCAATAAAGTTTATCGATACGGAAAATCGATGGCGAATCATCAGTTTGTACTATATTATTTACCGCAGCCCAAGATCGAGCAGTTCCGGTTAGGGATTTCGGTTAGCAAAAAAGTCGGCAATGCTGTCGTTAGAAATCGCCTGCGGCGGATGATCAAAGAAATTGTCAGGCTGAATAAAGAGCAGCTGGCCATTCAATACGACTATATTTTAATCGTGAGAAAGCCTGCTGCGGATATGGACTATGCACAGATGGAAAAGAGCATTTTTCATGTCATTCGTAAAGCTTCTTTATATAAAAGGAACGAGTCCACAAAAAAATAGCTTGTTATTTCCTTGCATGGTAAAGTTGTGGTATAGTTTAAGTTGGAAAAGATACTTAGGAGGATCTCATTTTGACTCGTCGACGACTCTATTTGCTCGCATCTGTAGCAGCCCTATTCCTGTTACTGACTGGTTGCAGCCCGCACTCCAGCACAACGGCGCCGATTGATCCGGCTACCGCTGGATTTTTTACCAAATATTTTGTGTTTCCGCTTTCCTGGACCCTTGACTGGTTCGCAGCTCATCTATGGGGACAATACGGATTATCGATCTTGGTTGTAACGATGATCATCCGTCTGATCATTCTTCCATTGACGTTGAAGCAGTATAAGAGCTCCAAGCGCATGCAGGAATTGCAGCCGGAAATGAAGAAGGTCAAAGAGAAATATAAAGACGATGCGAAGAAGCAGCAAGAAGAGACGATGAAGCTGTTCCAGCAAAATGGTGTAAATCCTCTGGCTGGTTGTTTCCCGATTATCGTGCAAATGCCGATTCTGATCGCTCTTTATCAAGCGATTATGCGAAATGATCACATTCGCGAGCATTCGTTCCTATGGATGAACCTTGGTCAACCGGATCATTATTACATTCTTCCTGTTTTGGCCGCGATCACAACATTCGTTCAACAGAAATTCATGTCTTCACAAATGAACCAGCAAATGAAGAGCTTGCTCTTTATTTTCCCGGTTATGATTTTCGTCATGTCGATGAATTTTGCTGCAGCACTGCCGCTGTATTGGATATACGGTAACATCTTCACCATAGTTCAGTCTTACTTTATTTATGGTGCTCCTGGATCTCAAGGTTCTCAAGGAACTCAAAATAATAAGGGTGGCCTGTCCAAATGAAAAAAATCGTGGTGACTGGAAAAACCATTGAGGATGCGGTGAAATCCGGACTGTCCCAATGGCAGGTATCTGAGGACCGTGTGAAGGTCCACATCTTGGAGCAACCTTCAAGAGGACTGTTCGGAATCTTTGGCTCGAGAGAGGCGAAAGTCGAGCTTGAATTGATTCCGGATCCGCTTGAGGAAGCGATTATTTTCTTACAAGATATCTTCAAGACGATGCAAATTTCCATCACCATCGATCAGCAGAAAAGTCGAGAAGGTATTCTTTTGAACCTTAGTGGCCCTGAGTTAGGTATTCTAATCGGTAAAAGAGGACAAACCCTGGATTCGCTGCAGTATTTGGTTAACATTGTTGCCAATCGGTATGCGAATTCGCATTTCCGTATTATTTTGGATGCAGAGAATTTCCGCGAGCGTCGGAAGAAAACGTTGGAAGAACTGGCGATTCGTCTGGCTAACCGCGTTTTGAAATCCAAGAAAGAAGTTATTCTTGAACCTATGAACTCGCAGGAACGCAAGATTATTCACGCCGAGCTTCAAGGTCATCCCATCATCAAAACATACAGCAAAGGTGAAGAGCCGAATCGTCGGGTTGTTATCGCCTTGAAATAATGGTTGTCCGCAATGACTTCGGTACATGTCATTGCTTTTTCTTTATAAAGCCAACCTCTATTCGCGGTCACTTCCTCATGCATGTGATTGTAATAGAGGTTTTCTCACTATGAGTCCTATTTGAGGTGTTAATGTTATGTTAAAGGATACGATTGCCGCTATTTCGACTCCGCTCGGTGAAGGCGGAATATCGGTTATTCGTGTGAGCGGTGACGATGCAGTTCCTTTGGTGGAACGCGTATTCCGCTCCAAAACGAAATTATCGGCTGCACAGACGCATACTGTACATTATGGATATATTGTTGAGCCTGCTACTTCCGAAAGGTTGGAGGAGGTTCTCGTTACGATTATGAAAGCTCCGAGGTCCTTCACGATGGAGGATGTTGTTGAAGTGAGCTGTCACGGAGGCATTGTTTCCGTGAAAAGAGTGTTGGATCTCCTGCTGCAGCAAGGGATTCGGTTGGCGGAGCCCGGCGAGTTCACGAAGCGGGCCTTCTTGAACGGTCGGATTGACTTGACCCAGGCGGAAGCGGTCATCGATTTGATTCGCGCCAAGTCCGACCGGGCGTTTAAAGTGGCGTTAAAGCAAGTGGAGGGCAAGCTCTCGAGCCAGATCAAGCTTCTACGCCACCAGCTTGTTGAGCTGATGGCACATGTCGAAGTGAACATCGATTACCCGGAGCATGACGTTGAAGAGATGACGAATGCCTTCATTCGGAATAAGTGTGAAACGGTCATGGTTGAGATTGAACGATTGCTGCATACGGCCCAGCAGGGGAAAATATTGCGTGAGGGCATCGAGACGGCGATCGTAGGGAAACCGAACGTCGGCAAATCCTCGCTGCTCAATGAGCTGGCACAAGAGAACCGCGCGATTGTGACGGATATTCCTGGGACGACGAGAGACGTGATCGAGGAGTTCGTCAATGTTGGCGGCATTCCGCTAAAGCTGCTGGATACCGCGGGAATCCGCGAAACGACCGATATTGTGGAGCAGATCGGAGTGGAGCGCTCGAAGACCGCTTTGGCGGAAGCGGATTTGATTCTGCTTGTGCTTAACAGCAGTGAAGAGCTGCAGATGGATGAGCTTGCCATGATGCAGCAACTTGCCGGCCGACAAACGATTGTGATTTTGAATAAAATTGATTTGGAACGCCGGATCGATGTCGGAGCGGTTTATGATTATTTTGCACCTGAACGCGTGGTCGAGTTGTCGTTATTAGAAGGCAAGGGAATCGCTGACTTGGAGAAAGCTATATCAGGGATCTTCTTTGAGGGTAAACTAGAGGCAAGTGATATTACTTATGTGAGCAATGTTCGGCATATTGCGTTGTTGAAGCAGGCGAAGCAATCGCTTGTTGATGCTTTGGAAGCGAACGAACAATATGTACCTATCGATATGATACAAATTGATATTCGTGCTGCTTGGGAGCAGCTAGGGGAAATTATCGGTGACTCTGTAGGCGAGTCGTTGATTGATCAGATTTTCACACAGTTCTGTTTAGGAAAATAATAATGAAAATGGGTTTTCATAAAAGAGGGAGGAACAAATCAAATGGGATATCATGCCGGAGATTATGATGTTATCGTCATCGGTGCCGGCCATGCCGGCTGCGAAGCTGCTCTAGCTTCAGCGCGCATGGGCTGCAATACGTTGCTGCTGACCATCAATTTGGATATGGTTGCATTCATGCCGTGCAACCCTTCCATCGGCGGACCTGCTAAAGGTCACGTCGTTCGGGAGATCGATGCGCTTGGCGGGGAAATGGGTCGCAACATCGATAAAACTTATATTCAAATGAGAATGTTGAATACAGGGAAGGGACCTGCTGTGCACGCGCTTCGTGCACAAGCCGATAAATTTTCGTATCAGCATAAAATGAAAGAAACGATCGAGGCTACGGATAACCTGACGTTACGTCAAGGTATGGCTGAAGAGCTCATCGTGGAAGACGGCGTTTGTAGAGGGGTTATTACGAAAACAGGCGCTGAGTATTACGCGAAAGCCGTTGTTTTAACAACAGGCACTTATTTGCGCGGCAAAGTTATTATGGGTGAACTTATGTATGAGAGCGGACCGAATAATCAACAACCTTCTGTGAAGTTGTCGGAGTCTCTGCGCAAGCTCGGTCTGGAACTGGTTCGTTTTAAAACGGGAACGCCTCCGCGCGTTCATAAGGATACGATTGATTTTGACAAGACTGAAATTCAACCGGGCGATGCTGAGCCTAAATTCTTCTCTTATGAAACCAAAGAGGGGGTTCCGGATCAGCTCCCTTGTTGGTTGACATATACGTCCGAACAGACGCATGACATTATTAATTCTAATCTTCATCGAGCGCCTATGTTCTCAGGAGCCATTGAAGGAACAGGACCGAGATACTGCCCTTCCATTGAAGATAAAATTGTTCGTTTTGCTGATAAGCCGAAACATCAAATCTTCTTGGAGCCAGAGGGACGTAACACTTCGGAATATTACGTTCAAGGGCTTTCCACAAGTATGCCGGAAGATGTGCAGTTGAACATATTGCGTTCCATTCCAGGATTGGAAAGAGTAGAAATGATGCGTACCGGCTACGCGATCGAATATGATGCTGTAGTTCCTACACAATTGAAACCTTCTTTGGAAACGAAGTTGGTCAGCGGATTGTTTACAGCAGGCCAAATTAACGGCACGTCCGGCTACGAGGAAGCGGCAGGCCAAGGCATTATGGCTGGTATTAACGCTGCACGCAAGGTACAAGAGAAGGAAGCCGTTATTTTAGACCGTTCTGAAGGGTATATCGGTGTACTCATTGATGACCTTGTAACAAAAGGGACGAATGAGCCATATCGTCTTCTTACTTCTCGCGCGGAGTATCGACTATTGCTTCGTCATGACAATGCGGATCTTCGTTTAACGCCAATTGGACATGAGATTGGACTTATAACAGATGGGCGTTATGAATCATTTTTAAATAAGAAAACCTTGGTTGAACAAGAGATTGAACGTTTGAAAACGACGAAGGTAAGGCCAGAACCGGAAATTCAGCAAATTCTTGAAAGTGCCGGAAGCGTTCTGCTGAATAATGCCGTGGATGTACTTTCTTTGCTCCGTAGACCGGAAGTGGAATATCGCCATGTTGAACAAATGTCGCCGTCGCCTTTGGAACTGACAGAGGAGATGAAGGAACAGGTTGAAATTCAAGTGAAGTATGCAGGATATATTGAGAAACAACTCGCACAAGTAGATCGTCTCCGAAAGATGGAGAAGAAGAAGATTCCGGACGATATCCAGTACAGAGATATCCACGGTATTGCGACTGAAGCGAAGCAAAAGCTTGCGAAGATTCGCCCTGTCTCCATCGGTCAGGCTTCCCGTATTTCAGGAGTTACGCCAGCTGACATTTCCATTCTGCTCGTCTATCTCGAACATTATAATCGCGTCACAGCGGCTAGAGGGTAATCAACATATATGGATGCTATACAACAACAGTTCGTTCAACTTTTACAGCAGCACAATATTCAATTAACACCCAACCAATTGGATCAGTTCGAACTTTACTACAAAACTTTAGTCGAGTGGAATGAAAAGATCAACTTGACGGGGATTACTGAGAGAGAACAAGTATATATGAAGCATTTTTATGATTCTCTCTCTCTTGCTTTCTTTTATCCGATTGCAGAAGTCACTTCACTTGCTGACATTGGCTCTGGCGCAGGCTTTCCTAGCGTACCGTTGAAAATTGTTTTTCCTCACCTCCAGGTAACAATTGTAGACTCGCTGAATAAGCGCATTACTTTCTTGCGTGAATTAGTCTCTCTATTAGGTTTGAGTGGCGTGGATTGTGTCCATGGTAGAGCAGAGGATATTTCGCGGATGCCAGCTTTCAGGGATCATTTTGATTTGGTGACTGCTCGTGCGGTCGCCCGTCTAAGTGTATTGAATGAATTCTGCCTGCCTTTCGTAAAAAAGGGAGGGGCCTTTGTTGCTATGAAAGGTTCCGAAATTGAGGAAGAAGCGAACGAAGCATCGTACAGCTTATCTGAGTTAAAGGCTCGTTTAGTGCAGGTGGATCGGATGAGTTTACCGATTGAGGGTTCAGTAAGACACTTTGTACGCATTGAGAAACTTGCTAACACGCCTGGCAAATATCCACGCAAAGCGGGTACGCCTTTGAAGAGCCCGCTGATAAAGGTTTAGAATTGTTTCACGTGAAACAATAACAAAAAACGTTCATACCTTTTAAGCAGGATATTTTAGGTTAGCGGAGAATTATTTATTGTATAAGTATTCTCGTCATCCTTTACCGGTACAGCTTCTCCAGCTTGTATTGGAAGTTAAACTACGGGAAGAGTTGGTGGTAAGTTTTCCTATGAAAGAGCAAATTTCAAGACTATTTGGTCTGGCTGATCGTACTAATGCATCGGACGAAGTGAAGAACATTCCTGTTAATAGTATAATCCCAAGTCCTTATCAACCGAGAACGGTTTTTGACGATGATCGTATCGATGAGCTATGTCAGACCATTCGTACTCACGGCGTTATTCAGCCTATTGTTGTAAGGGTGAAAAACAATACATTTGAGTTGATAGCTGGGGAGCGCAGACTTAGAGCTGTTAGAAAGCTCGGGTTAGATACGATACCAGCGATTATTCGAGAGTTCAATGATTCTCAAGCTGCATCGATTGCTTTGATTGAGAACTTGCAGCGGGAAGGGCTCACTGCAATTGAAGAGGCTGCGGCATACCAGAAGTTAATTGAAATGCATGATCTAACCCAAGAGAGTCTTGCTCAGCGTCTTGGAAAAAGCCAGTCAACGATTGCGAATAAAATTCGTTTACTGCATTTAAGTGAACCTGTGAAACTTGCATTAATGGAAAGAAAGATTACAGAGCGTCACGCTCGGGCTTTACTTTCTTTAGACCAGGAAGAACTGCAATTGAAAGTTTTAGAGGAAGTTATCACGAAAGAATTGAACGTAAAGCAAACCGAGGCACGGATTAGTTTTATGAAAGAAGCTGCAAAGATTAAAAAGTCCAAGCGGGTTTCTTTTACTAAGGATGTGCGGTTGGCGTTAAATACAATTCGTCAATCCGTTGAAATGGTAACGAACTCAGGCTTAAACATTAATACCCATGAACAAGATCATGAGGACCATTACGAAATCATTATTAAAATTCCTAAAAGATAATATAAGGCAATTATTGCTACCTTAAACGGCGCAAGCCGTTTTTTTTGTTCCTTATATTTAAATCTAGTAAATTTTATTAAGGTAACGAGATGGAAGATATGGTAAGATAAAAGTACTCTTTATTTTTAGTTCTGTAACAAAAGCGATTGAGGTGACTAGGTTTTGTCTAAAATAATAGCGATAACGAATCAGAAGGGTGGCGTCGGAAAGACTACGACTTCTGTAAACCTGGGAGCATCTCTGGCCTCGTTGGGAAAGAGAGTGCTGCTAGTAGACATTGATCCGCAAGGGAATACGACCAGCGGAATTGGTGTGAATAAGGCCGATGTTACAAACTGCATCTATGATGTACTAATAAATGATGTTCATCCTAAAGATGCAACTTGCGATACAAATATTGAAAATCTCAAGATTATCCCAGCAACGATTCAGCTCGCCGGTGCCGAGATTGAGCTTGTGCCGACGATTTCCAGAGAGGTTCGCCTTAAGAAGTCTCTTCAATTAGTGAAACATATGTATGATTACATCCTCATTGATTGTCCACCGTCGCTTGGTATTTTAACAATTAACTCTTTAACTGCCGCTGATTCTGTCATTATCCCTATTCAATGTGAATATTATGCGCTCGAAGGACTCAGTCAACTGTTGAATACAGTCCGCTTGGTTCAGAAGCATCTCAATACAGGTCTTCAAATTGAAGGTGTCTTGCTGACGATGTTTGATGCGAGAACAAACCTTGGCATTCAGGTAATTGAGGAAGTTAAGAAGTATTTTCAAACTAAAGTTTATCAAACCATTATTCCACGCAATGTTCGTTTGAGTGAGGCGCCGAGCCATGGGCAATCCATTATCACATATGATCCGAGATCTAAGGGAGCAGAAGTGTATCTGGAACTTGCGAAGGAAGTGATTTCTGTATGACAAAAGGAATGGGCAAAGGTTTAGGCAAAGGGCTTGATGCATTAATTACATCCTTACATATTGATGAGTCAGACAAAGTGATTCAAATCCCTTTGGCACAGCTTAGAGCGAATCCTTACCAACCGCGCAAAAATTTTAATGAAAATAGCATCAAAGAGTTATCTGATTCCATTAAAGAGCACGGTGTCATTCAACCGATTATCGTACGCAAGGTTCTAAAAGGATTTGAGATCATTGCTGGTGAACGCCGTTTTCGTGCATCTCAACTTTGTGGGCTGCCGACAATTCCAGCTGTTGAACGGACTTTTTCAGATCAGCAGGTTATGGAAATTGCTCTTATCGAGAACGTACAGCGTGAAGATTTAAATGCTCTTGAAATTGCTGTAGCTTACCAAGCGATCATCGATCAGTTTTCTTTGACGCAAGAAGAGCTTTCCGCAAAAGTAGGGAAGAGCCGTTCTCACATTGCAAACTTTTTACGTTTGCTTCAGCTTCCTGAATCGATTAAGCAATATGTTTCACGTGGAACATTATCGATGGGGCATGCCAGGGCAATCGTAGGTGTGAAAGACGATAAAGTAAAAAAAGAACTGGCTGAAGCAACGATTAGCAAACAATGGAGCGTTCGTGAACTTGAAGAAGCTGTGAAGCGACTTGAAGACCAACCGGGACAAGAAAAAGAAAAACCTAAGCAAAAAGAAAAAAACAGAGATCCTTATATTCATCAAGCTGAGGATCAACTAAGAGATATATACAGAACAACAGTGAAAATTAAGAGCCAGCAAGATAAAGGCAAAATTGAATTGTTGTATTACTCCAAAGATGATTTGAATCGATTGTTAGAACTGCTACAAGGGAAAATATCTTAAAATTCACATAGCATACCGATGGTTTTCTTTCGAAGTCGAAAGATCAAACTAAGGTATGCTATATTTTTGAGGTGAGAAATAATGAGCGAAATTATTTATTTTGATCAGGCGGCTTCCTCTTGGCCAAAACCACCTGCAGTGATGGATGCCATGATAAAGTGCATGCAGGAGTACGCGGCCAACCCGGGTAGAGGTAGTCATCAAATGGCTGTGCAGGCGAGCAGAGTTTTATTTGATACAAGAAAACATGCTGCTAAACTGTTTGGTGTTAAAAATCCGAACGATATAAGTTTTGCATTGAACACAACACATGCTTTGAATCTGGCAATCAAAGGGTTTGTGCGACCAGGTGATCATGTGATTTGCACAAATGTGGAACATAACTCGGTGCGGAGGCCCTTAGAACATTTGAAGGCAACCACGAATGTTGAAATTACATATTTAAGTCATCAAGCAGAAGGTTATGTAGACTTGAAAGAATTAAAGGGTTCGTTTAAACCTAATACGAAGCTCGTTGTTGTAAATCATAGCTCCAATTTGCTAGGCACAATCATGCCTGTAGGGGAAATCGGTGCGATCTGCAAAGAGCACGGCGTTAGACTGCTTGTAGACGCAGCACAAAGCGCAGGAATCCTTCCAATACATGTGGGAGATATGAATGTCGACATGCTGGCTTTTCCGGGTCACAAGGGGCTCCTAGGGCCTCAGGGAACGGGTGGGCTTTACATTCATCCGGATATTGATTTGGATCCTTTGATGTACGGCGGAACAGGCAGCCAGTCAGAAGCAGTTGCTCAGCCGACAGTAAGACCGGATCGATATGAAGCAGGGACGCAGAATACGGTTGGTATCGCGGGCTTAAACGAAGGGATAAAATTTATTCTAGCCGAAACGGTTGAAAAGATTCATGAAAAAGAATGGCGGCAGACACAAATGCTGATGGAGGGATTACTGGGAATTGAAGGAGTGACGATTCTAGGTCCTGCTCTTGGACAAAATAAGACAGGGATTGTTTCGTTCAATATCAATCAAGTGGATTCATCGGAAGTTGCATTTATTCTGGATCAGTCGTTCAAGATTGCTGTGCGTTCCGGTTATCATTGCACACCTTTGGCGCATGAAACGGCAGGGACTTTAGCTACCGGTGCTGTCCGCGCGAGTATTGGTTACTTCACCAAAGATGAGGAAGTTAATGCGCTCATTGATGCAGTCAGAGAAATTAGCTTCCAGTATGCATAATTAGAAAGAGGGATAGTTCATGGGGGAACTGTTTGGATCGAATAGTGATTTTGTTATTGTAGGATGTGCAGCTTTAATTATCGTGTTGTTTGTGATGGTTATCATTCTGATGGCCAAACTATCCAAGGTAAGAAAGCAATACTTGAAAATGATTAACGGCGCACAGGTAGATAATATGGAGAACTTACTTATAGGCATCCAGGAACAGTTGAATCAGCAAAAGGCCGAATCGGCAACGATTTCAGCCAAGGTTGATCATATGCGAGATGCGATGAAATCGATGAAATCGAAAGTAGGCATTCATCGGTATAACGCATTTGCAGAGGGTGGCAGTGATATGAGCTTCACAATAGCGATGTTGGATGAGCATCAAGATGGAGTGATCATGACGGGAATACACAGCCGCGAAACAACATATTTATATGCAAAGCCGGTCCAGAAAGGACAATCCACATATACGCTAAGCCCGGAAGAAAAACAGGCGATTAGTCAAACTTCAAAGCAGCAGTAGCATTGGAAGAGTAGGGTTGAGCGCGTCGAAGCGCTGTGTGAATGGCATCGCCGATGACGTTGGCCATATTCATGACTAAGCTTAGCCGCGTATTTTGTAAAACGAAATATTCCATAAAGCCGCCTACATTGACGATTCCAGTTACATGAATATCGCCGACAGGGGGAAGGTCTTTATTAACGCCTGCGCCTGGTTTAAGAGGGCCGTCAGCAACCTGGATACAGCCTACGCTGGAAACTTGCCCAAGGCAGGCATCGACAGCAACGATGAAGGGATTTTGAAATTGCTTATGTACGCTGTCTACGGTTTCAGCTAAGTTCATTGCATGGACTGGCTCGTCCAAAGTGCCGAATAGATGGAGTTGTCGTAAGTTTGTTTTGTGTAAATGGGTACCGACAAGAGGGCCTAATGAATCGCCTGTAGATCTATCAGTACCTACACAAATGATAACGATAGGTTGATAGGTTGGTAGTTTACTAAAAATAGTTTGTAAGTGTTTAGAGAGAAGAGCGGGTGTATCAGCGTCAGTATGCTGAATCTTCAGCGGCTCCATTCCTTTATCTTTGGACGATTCAAAACCAAATTGGAATTTCATCTTATCCCTCCAAGTGCTGCGACTTTTTTTACTAGTATATGGAGAGATAGAGACATTTATACGTAGGGAAGGAGGATTTTCTCTGAATACTTCAATTATGCTCCTTGCCTTCGATTCAACACAACAGGCATTGCGTGCAGAAATGTTACTAGAGTACGCGGATATCGAAATTGACATTCGACCGACGCCAAAGGAAGTCACTGCGGGATGTGCATTATCTATTGAATTCCCCGGGGAGCATCTCGTACAAGTGCGAGAAATCATAGAGTCGGAAAAGGTAGAGATCAGAGGCATTTATTTTAAAAAAGAAGATAAATATGTTACGATTGATTGCAAATAGGAGGGCCAAAGGATGACATATGTAAATAAAGTCGTTCAATGGATGAAAGATCATTTTAGTAATCCGGAAATGCTGGCGAACGGGTTTTGGATTGTTGTTAAAATTATTATTATTTATTTTGCAGCCAGAGTATGTATTAAAATTGCAGATAAAATGATTGAACACATGATGAATGCGCGAGAGAAATCGCCGCTTAAATTTGATGTAAGACGTACGAATACTATCGGAAAATTAATACATAATTTGATTTCGTATACGGTTAACCTTATTTGTATTCTACTGATTCTCGGACAAGTAGGCGTCAATTTAGGACCACTACTGGCGGGAGCCGGTGTTCTGGGGTTAGCGATTGGTTTTGGCGCACAGAGTCTTGTGAAGGATGTCATTACGGGATTCTTTATTATTTTCGAAGATCAATTCGGGGTTGGCGATGTGATACAAATCGATCAATTCAAAGGTACGGTATTAGAGATCGGTATTAGAGTGACGAGGCTCAAAAGTTGGACTGGGGAAGTACACATTATTCCAAACGGAAATATTAAGCAAGTAACGAATTTCTCTACATACAACTCATTGGCTGTCGTTGATGTTGCCATCTCATATGAAGCTGATCTGGATCGTGCAACAGAGGTGTTAAAGGAAACGGTGAAGCAAGTACATCAGCAATCAAACAATATTGTGAAAGAGCCAGAGGTGCTCGGCGTTCAAATGATTGGGAATTCGGAGCTGAAGCTGCGAATTATTGCGGAGTGTAAACCGAATACGCACGCCGAAGTGGCGAGAATGATGAATGCGGAGATTAAGAAGCAGTTGGATGCGAGCGGTATTGAAATTCCGTATCCGAAGGTAGTCACATTTGTGAAATCGGAAAAGGCGGTGACGGACTGAGATGGAAAAGAAGGAGTACCAGCTTGGCGACATTGTGCAGATGAAGAAGCCGCACCCTTGCGGTACGAATGAAATGGAAATCATCCGCATGGGAATGGATATCCGCATCAAATGTGTAGGATGCAAGCACAGCGTCTTAGTTCCAAGGGCCAAATTTGAAAGTAAGCTGAAAAAAGTGTTGAGATCCAACCCGGATATGAAGGAAGATACCTCGTTCTAAAATAAATTTAAAAAGGACTTGCGGGAGCATGACTTTTTTGATACAATAAGTCCTGTTCTCGCTTTTGTGGAAAGGTACCCAAGAGGCCCAAGGGGGCTGACTCGAAATCAGCTAGGCGTCGCGAGGCGTGCGTGGGTTCGAATCCCACTCTTTCCGTATCTAGAAGAAAACCTTCTGCGTTATTACAACGTCGGAAGGTTTTTTATTTTTAGTTCCACGTGGAACAATCAAAAAAGAGTTTGCAGCGATAAGATACTCTTTCATGGATAAAAGGGATGAAATTTACCGAGAATAAACGTTGCTATGTAAAACGTGATGGAGGTAAACAGAAATGAAGAAGGTATGGATTTCTATAGCACTCATACTGGTTGTGACAGCCACAGGGTGCGCCAAAAAAGAGGGGACAAGCCCTACAACGAGCCCAGCCCCAACAGCGTCTGTACAGCCCTCTCCGGGCGCCACAGCAACTGCGGGTACAGCGGCTGGTGGAACGGCAGGAGGAACTGCAACAGCATCGCCAGGTACAGCTGGGAGTAACACGAATACAAATACGGAGCCGCCGCCGAACATAACGAAAGCTCAGGAAGAGAAGCTGCCTGCTACCAGCACCTATGACGACCTTGTGAAGCTTACAGGCTCAAAGGGGAAATTAGTTAGTGACAATAATGGTAAAAAAACATATGAGTACGCCATTTCGGATCAGCCGGGATATTACGTGAATTTTATCTATTTCAGCGATGGAACCATGTCCGAAAAGAAAGTACTTAAAAAATAAAAGTGAACCAAAGTCCCAAGGTAACGATTGCGATGGATGAGAAGCCGAAATCGCGAAACCGAACAGGTGGCTTTGGTTCTTTTATATAAAGGGAAATACCCCTGAACACCATGTGTAGGGGTATTATGAATTATTCAATATCTGCTTCTTCTGCGAACTCCAAAAGCAATGCGGTCAATGATATAACCGACCAGAGCCCAAGTGGCGATTGTCAGCACGTAAATAACTAGCATTTTGGCCATGGATATTTCGTAGATGTTCGTTGAAATTGAAGCGAACCAGGCAGGAATGCTCAGAGCATAGAAGAGCATATAGATTGCATCGTGATCATGGAAGGCAAAATGAATAAGACACAATGCAGCCCCGATGAAAGTAAACGTCCAGGTAAAGGTAGTTCTCATACGGATTCCACCTTGCTTTCGAAGTTACTGCTTCATGTCTTTACGTTTCCATTTACGGTTATGGTTGCTGTTCTCCGGAAACGTGTCCCCTTTTTTTAGTACAACCCTCTTGGGATTGCTGATGCCCATATGAAACGCGTTTTCGCCGATTTCGATGTACTCCCCGTCATTTGGTACATGATCGCCGGCATTAAAGTGTGTCCATTCACCCATTGTCATCCACCTTTCTAAATCATCTTCGCTCAAGAATAGATTACCCAAATTAAAGCTCAGCATGTGTAGAAGCCGATGCCAGCTTCATCCTTTTATAACTTGTAAGATCAGCTTGTAATCTGCCTGCAGATTTGCTATAGTATTTGAGTGCGAGTTTTGAAAAAGAATTCTCGCTCCTTGCTCCTAAAGCTGAACAAGCTTCAATAGGGGCCGCTTAGTCCAAAAGGAGGTGAAATACATGCGCAAATATGAATTGATGTACATCATTCGTACTGACGTTGAACAAGAAGTAGTTCAATCTACTGTAGAAAAGTTCCAAGGCATCATCACGAACGGTGGAGGCGAAATCTCCAAGCATGATCTGATGGGTAAACGTCGCCTTGCGTATGAGATCAATAAGTTCCGTGACGGTCACTATGTGTTGGTACACTTCAACGCAGAGCCAGCTGTCGTAGCTGAACTTGATCGCGTAATGAAGATTTCGGACGAAGTTATTCGTCACTTAATCGTTAACGACGTAGCTTAATTCATGCTAGAATTTTCGTCAGGGGGGATTTACCTTGTTGAACCGTGTCATTCTTATCGGTAGGTTGACCCGAGATCCAGAACTTCGTTATACTCCGGCTGGAGTAGCTGTAACCCAATTTACACTTGCAGTGGACCGTCCGTTTTCGAACTCTCAAACAAGAGAACGTGAAACTGACTTTATCAATATTGTAACATGGAGACAGCTTGCTGAAACGTGTGCCAATTATTTGCGTAAAGGTCGTCTGACAGCAGTGGAGGGTCGCATTCAAGTGCGTAATTACGACAACAATGAGGGCAAGAAAGTTTATGTCACTGAAATTGTCGCCGATAATGTTCGCTTCTTGGAGTCCAGTAATGGCGGCGGCAATCGTGAAGAGGGTTCAGGCGCAGGCGCGGGTTCTTACAATGCTAACGCTAGCTACGGTAGTGGCGGTGGAGGCGGGGGCAATCGTTACGGTGGATCGCGCGAGCAGCAGGATCCTTTCATCGATGACGGGAAACCGATCGACATATCGGATGATGATTTGCCATTCTAAAGTAGAAAGGACTGAAAAGTACAATGGCTTTCCAAAAAAGAGATAACAATGGCGAAGACCGCGGCGATCGCAAATTCGCTCCTCGTGGTAAAGGCGGCAAAGGCAAGCGCCGTAAAGTTTGTTACTTCACAGTAAACAAAATCAAGCACATTGATTATAAAGATATCGAAACGCTGAAGAAGTTCATCAGCGAGCGCGGAAAAATTCTTCCTCGCCGTGTAACTGGTACTTCTGCGAAATACCAACGCGCTTTGACTATCGCAATCAAACGCGCTCGTACAATCGCACTTTTGCCTTACACAACGGAATAGTCTTCCAAAGAAGAGCAGTCGGGAAACCGGCTGCTCTTCTTTTTAACAAGAAGCTGCTGTGGAGGGCTGTGACAGTTCGAACGGTAAATAAAAATCTGAAGCGAGTCCGCGGCGATTGTGAATAACAGTTTTTGCTGATATTGAAACAATTCACATGTGGATAATGTATTATCAGTAATTACCCACAGCCGAAATCACGAGTGATCGTGTAGTCCTATTCAGGCTTTCTTTTCTCACCCTCTTTTGTGGTATAATTGTATGCATAACCTTTTTTGGGGTTGGGAGAGATGACAGTTGCCAAATAGGGAAAAGGAAGTTGATCTCGCTAGACGAGCCAAGGTGATCGAGTGGCTCAAGACGGAAGTCGTTGACCATGTTGCCCATCTATTGAAGGGAATATGGGAAGGAAGCCAAGTGAAGATTGTGGACGGATTAGCCAGCTTAATTTCCTGTGGATATATTTTGGGCAGAAGACTGGGGATCTCGTACCGCAGCTTGGACGAAGCTATTGTGGATAAAATGAAAAAGCATCGCCAGGACGGACATCAGCTCGAAGATTGGTATGGCGACATCTCAGCTTTGGAAGAACATTTACGTAAGAGGTGATCCCGTTTGGGGAATCGAAGTTGGCAGGGGATCATTTGGGCTGTAGTAACGGTTGCGTTGCTGCTATCCATGATGACTCCATTCATTATTTTCACGGTTAGTTTTCTCATGGTTCCAGTTCTCATGTTATACGTGAAATCGAGCACGAAGCGATTCGTTCTCATGTACGTGTTAAGCTTGCTAATCGTATATCTGCTCACTGGACTGCATGGGATCTTTCTCCTCTCGGTATCGTTATTTTTTCTGCCGCCTGTACTGGTCATGGGGAATTTATATAAACGTAAAGCTGCAGCCCGTACAGTCGTTACTTCAGGTACAGTTACCTTATTGGCGGAATCGTTGCTTACTCTTGTGATCGGTTATTTGCTCGGTTTTGATCCGATCTCGAAGTTCAAGCAGTTTATGAGTAATTATGTGACAACGATGCCGTCAGGACTTAGAGAGCTGCTGCCTAATGACCATGATTGGTATGTAAACCTGATGGTGCAGGTCATTCCTCTGTATCTCATCCTGTTTGCTTTGTTCTATGCATTCGTATCGCATGGAATCACACGCTGGTTCCTGAATAAAAGCGGAGAGGGGATTCCAGGGCTTCGTCCGATGAGAGAGCGGATGCTGCCCAAATCATTCGTCTGGATCTATCTGATTGCATTCGTCTTGGATCTGTTTATTGACCCGGCGTCAAACTCATTACTTGCAACCTTGCTGATGAATTTGCTGCCGATCCTGGTACTGGCATTTGCCATTCAAGCTATTTGCTTTTTGTTTTATATTGCACATGCGAACAAATGGAAACCTATTCTGCCGATTGTTGCGATTGTTATACTTTGCTTTATGCCTCCATTTTTGTTCATATACAGCTTATTAGGGGTATTTGATGTTGCGTTTCCAATCCGAGAACGGTTTAAGAAAAATTTATAGGATTAGGAGCTAGTACGAATGCCGAGGTTCCTTTTAAAGCGATGGCATGGCCAACACATCGTGTGGATTTTCGTTTTGCTCATCATTATGACCTTGATTATCTTTTCATTCCAATGGGTGCTCGGCCTGATCTCCTTAGTGCTGTGCGGGGTGCTGCTCTACTTCACAATGCAAGCAGAGACAGCTTTTCGCAGAGAGCTGAACACCTATATCGGAACGATTACACATCGGGTGAAAAAAGCGGGCAACGAAGTAATGAGCGGCTTCCCGATCGGCATTATTTTATATAATGATGAGAAAAGAATTGAATGGCACAACCCGTTTGTGGCAAAAATGCTCGAACAGGAATCCGTCATTGGGGATTCGATTTATGAGTATTTTCCTGACTTGAAAAATAAGAAAGAAAAGACCGATAAGTTCGAGCTCACCTTCGGTAAAAATATTTATCAGGTCTGGACGCGTCAAGAGGAGCGGCTGCTTTATTTCCGGGAAATTACGGAACAGGCGCTGCTGGCCAAGAAATATGAAGACGAGAAGACGGCGATCGGTATCGTCATGTTGGATAATCTGGACGAGGCCACACAGGGGATGGATGATCAGACGCGGAGCATCATGCTCGCGAAAGTGACGGGCGAGATCACGGAATGGGCCCAGAAGCATCATATCTATTTGCGGCGGACGGCTTCGGATCGCTTTTTGATTTTGTTGGATCAGAGAGCTTTGCGGCAGTTAGAGCAAACGCGTTTTGAAATTTTGGACGATGTCCGGGAAATCACCATTGAGAACAAGCTGCCGCTGACATTGAGCATCGGGATTGCCTCGGGCGCTGAGCAGTTGATGGAGCTTGGACAAATGGCCCAGATGGGTCTGGACATGTCGCTTGGCCGCGGTGGCGATCAGGTCACAGTGAAGGTTGGACAGCGCCTATCGTTCTATGGCGGCCGCACGAATGCGGTGGAGAAGCGGACGCGTGTCCGCGCGCGTGTCATCTCCCATGCACTGCGCGACTTGATGAAGGACAGCGATAAGGTCATCATTATGGGGCATCGCTTCCCGGATATGGATTCCATTGGCGCGGCGGTAGGTGTGTTGAAGGCCGTCCAAGTGATCGGCAAGGAAGGCTATATTGTGCTCGAAGGCGTGAATCCGTCGATCCAGAAGCTCATGGAGACGATCTCTGCGGATGAGCGCCTTTATCGCTGGTTCGTGACGCCAGAACAGGCGATGCAGATTACGACGCAGCGGACATTGGCCGTCGTCGTCGATACGCATAAGGCGTCCATGGTGGCAGAGCCGAAGCTGCTGACGTTGACACACCGAGTCGTTGTCGTCGATCACCACCGCCGCAGCGAGGAGTTCCTGCAGGACGCGATCCTGGTCTACATGGAGCCGTATGCATCGTCTACGTGCGAGCTGGTCACCGAGCTGCTGCAGTACATCAATGAGAAGCTCACGATGGAAGTCCTCGAGGCTACAGTCTTGTTGGCCGGGATTGTTGTCGATACGAAGAGCTTCAGCCTCCGCACCGGCGCGAGGACGTTCGAAGCGGCCTCCTATTTACGCCGTAATGGTGCAGACTCCAGCCTCATTCAACAGCTGTTGAAGGAAGATCTGGATGCGTATCTGGAGAAAGCAGATATTATGAAACATACCGAAACACTTTACGAGCATATTGCATTGGCAGTTGCTGAGCCAAATCGTAAATATTCTCAGTTGATGATTGCGCAAGTAGCTGATACATTGTTGAATATGACGAATATCATGGCATCGTTTGTAATCTGTGAGCGGCTGGACGGCCTGATTGGTATCAGTGCCAGGTCGCTGGGGCAAATGAATGTCCAGCTCGTAATGGAACGGCTCGGCGGAGGAGGACATTTGACCAACGCCGCAACTCAACTCGAGGGCACCTTAGAAGAAGCAGCGAGACGGTTGAAACAAACACTTGAGGTTATGCAGGAAGAGGAGGGACTTTTCGAATGAAAGTCATTTTATTGAAGGACGTTAAAGGTCAAGGCAAAAAAGGTGAAGTCAAAGAAGTATCGGAAGGCTACGCACAAAACTTTTTATTTGCTCAAGGATTAGCGGCTCCTGCAACACAAGGGGCTGTCAAAACGTTGGATAACCAGAAGAAAGCTGAGCAGCGCCGTAAGGACGAAGAAAAAGCAGAAGCTCAAGCGTTAGGCGAGAAGCTGGGCGAAATGACGGTAACGATTAAAGCGAAAGCTGGCGAAGGCGGCCGTTTGTTCGGGGCGATTACGAGCAAGCAGATCGCGGAAGTGCTGGAGAAGCAAAAAATTAAGATCGACAAGCGTAAAATTGTGCTGGACGATCCGATTCGTACACTGGGCGTAACCAAGGTACCTGTGAAATTGCATACTGACGTAACAGCTACACTAAGCGTTCAAGTGTTGGAAGAGAAGTAATCCATTAATCCATTCAGCTTATCACTATTTGATGACAACCAGACAAAACACAGAAAGGCGGGTACCTTGAAATGAGCGGTGAAAATATGTTTATGGATCGCGTACCGCCCCAAAATATTGAAGCGGAACAGGCTGTGCTCGGCGCCATTTTGATCCAAAGCGAGGCGCTGATCACAGCGATGGAGCGGGTTACAAGCGATGATTTCTACCGCGGCTCGCACCAGCGCATTTTTGAAGCAATTGTCGAGCTTGCGGAGGAGCAGGAGCCGGTTGATTTAATTACATTGACGGCGCGCTTGCAGGACAAACAGCAGCTTGAAGAGGTTGGCGGCGTGACTTATCTGTCGCAGCTTGCCAATGCGGTGCCGACGGCCGCGAACATCGACTATTACGCAGCGATCGTCGAAGAGAAGTCGATGCTTCGCCGTTTGATCCGCACAGCTACGCAGATCGTCTCCGACGGCTATGCCAACTCCGAGGACGTCGGCGCTATGCTCAGCGATGCGGAGGCGCGCATCCTGGAGATTTCGCAGCGCCGGACCTCCAGCGGCTTCATCGGCATCCGCGACGTGCTCATGGAAGTATTCGAACGCGTCGAGCATCTCTACTCCCACAAGGGCGGCTCCACGGGCATTCCTTCGGGCTTCGTGGATTTGGACAAGATGACGTCCGGCTTTCAACGTTCGGACTTAGTTATCTTGGCCGCCCGTCCTTCCGTAGGGAAGACGGCCTTCGCGCTGAACGTCGCCCAGAACGTGGGCGTCCGCGCGAAGGAGACCGTCGCCATCTTCTCGCTCGAGATGGGCGCGGCGCAGCTCGTTACGCGTATGATCTGCGCCGAGGCCAACGTCGATGCGAACCGCATGCGGACGGGCTATCTCGAAGGCGACGATTGGGAGAAACTGACGATGGCGATCGGCGCGCTGTCAGAGGCGAACATCTTCATCGATGATACGCCGACAATCACCGTTGCCGATATTCGCGCCAAATGCCGCCGGCTCCAGCAGGAGAAGGGACTCGGCATGATTCTGATCGACTACCTGCAGCTGATTGCCGGCCGTGGTAAAGGCGACAACCGTCAGCAAGAAGTCTCTGAAATCTCGCGTACACTGAAGCAGATCGCCCGTGAATTGAACGTGCCGGTCATCGCGCTCTCCCAGCTGAGCCGGGGCGTTGAGCAGCGTCAGGACAAGCGTCCGATGATGTCTGACCTTCGGGAATCCGGATCGATCGAGCAAGATGCCGACATCGTAGCGTTCCTGTACCGGGACGATTACTACGATAAGGAGTCCGAGAAGAAGAACATTATCGAAATTATCATTGCCAAGCAGCGTAACGGTCCTGTAGGGACGGTGGAGCTGGCCTTTTTGAAGCAATTTAATAAGTTCGTCAACATGGATCGAACCCATCAGGAAGTAGCAGCCGGGCAGTATTAGCGGCGGCTGCTTCTTTTTATTCGGGCATAAATTATTATTATGATCAATTTCCGAACAATTATACATGGGCTCTTGGAATTGTTCGTTTTTCATTGACTTTACAAGTGGGGACTGCTACACTAAAGACGTTGAAAAAAACCTTGATCAAATCGCCTCATTCGTAGAGGAGAGTCGAATTAGGGTCGTTTTTCATGCCGAAAGGAGAGTTCCTTTGCACGGAGTTAGTCCTTCTTCAGTTCTGAGGTTCAGAAGGTGAAAGGGGCATCTCGCACGGACTGCACGCTTTAGTGCTTTAATGAAGTCCAACTTTCCTTTGGGTACACAAAGCCATAGCGGCTCATTAAGGGTGATTCGTCACCGTACGGAGGTAAGTGAACATGTCAACAGTTGTTGTTGTCGGTACGCAATGGGGAGATGAAGGGAAAGGGAAAATCACGGATTTCTTGGCTGAATCCGCAGAGGTTGTTGCCCGTTATCAAGGCGGTAACAACGCGGGTCATACAATCCTGATTGGCGACAAGAAATATAAGCTGACCATGGTTCCTTCCGGTATTTTTTATAAGGATAAGGCCTGTGTTATCGGAAACGGAATGGTCATCAATCCAGCGGCACTTATTGAAGAAATTAACTACATTCATGATAATGATTTTACAACGACTAATCTCAAAATCAGTGATCGTGCACACGTTATTATGCCATATCACCTGCTGTTGGACGGACTGGAAGAGGACCGTAAAGGTGATAGCAAAATCGGCACGACCCGTAAAGGGATCGGTCCTTGCTACATGGATAAAGCAGCTCGCAACGGGATTCGGATCGCCGATCTGATGGATCCTAAAGAGTTTGAACTGAAACTCAGACGCATCGTTGCTGAAAAGAACGTATTGATCGAACAAGTGTACGGGTCCCAAGGCCTCGACGTTGAGCCTATTCTCAAAGAATATCTGGGCTATGCCGAAGTTCTGCGCCCTTACGTAACAGACACATCGGTTGTGCTGAACAATTACATCGATGAAGGCCGCCGCGTGCTGTTCGAAGGCGCTCAGGGCGTTATGCTCGATATCGACCAAGGTACGTATCCGTATGTAACATCGTCCAACCCTACAGCTGGCGGCGTATGTATCGGTTCGGGTGTGGGTCCGACAAAAATCCACAATATTATCGGCGTTGCCAAAGCTTATACGACACGTGTCGGCGATGGTCCGTTCCCTACGGAACTGAACAATGAAATCGGCGATTGGATTCGTGAAAAAGGCTTTGAGTACGGTACAGTTACTGGCCGTCCGCGCCGTGTCGGCTGGTTCGACAGTGTCGTTGTGCGCCACGCAAGACGCGTCAGCGGCATTACAGGCCTGTCTCTGAACTCTATCGACGTTCTGACAGGGTTGGAAACAGTCAAAATCTGCACAGGCTACATGTACCGCGGTGAGCTCATCGAGCACTATCCTGCGAGCCTGAAAGCAATCTCCGAGTGTGAGGCTGTCTATGAAGAGCTGCCGGGCTGGAGTGAAGACGTATCCGGTGCCCGCTCGTTGAGTGATCTGCCTGAGAATGCAAGACATTATGTGGAGCGCGTGTCTCAGCTGACAGGCATTCCGATTGCGATCTTCTCCGTAGGCCGTAACCGCGAGCAGACAAACATTGTTCGACCTATTTATGCATAAATACAAACATCCTCTAGGCTGCGTATCAGCTTAGGGGATTTCTTTTTTTATCAGGGATTTAATGGGAGTGATTTCGTCAATACTGGGAGGTGAGAGATGATTATACGGCAGGAGTGATATTCATAATGAAAATTGTCAAATGGTTAGTCAAAATTGCGGTTGGAACGGTTCTCGTTACAACGTTAACGATATTTACGACATGGTACGTAGTGAATATGGCGGTTGAAGATATTTTACGACAATTTAACTTACCTGTTATGGGTAAAAAGGTCCAATTTTCTGAGTTTGCGGCAAGAATGGCGGAAGAGCTGAATATAGTTAAGCCAAGAGAGGGGGGAGAACAAGCGGGCGCGACGCCGAAGCCAACGCCAACCCCTGTACCTGGCGGCCAGGGAGCGAGTCCAAGTCCTTCACCGACTTCCGTTGGAACAATCGGTGGCGTGCAGCCGGGCGGAGCCGCATCCGGCACGAACTCCGCAACAGGCGCTGCTAATAGGGCGGATGAGGACGCCGTAGCGGTCATGGGACGCACACAAACGGATGCAGACGCTCAAAAGAAAGATATCGTGATGTCGACTGAGGACTTTGCCAAAAAGAAAGACGCGTTTTCCAGCGATGATAAAATGAAAATCTTTTCACTGATCTACTCGAAGCTTCCGCAAAGTGAAGTCCAGCATTTCTCTGCGATCCTGGAGGACGGAATTACGGCTGACGAGTTAAAGGAGGTCGATCAGACGCTGAAAAAGTATTTGAACGATCAAGAATACAAGCAGTTGATGGATATCATCAACAAGTATTAGAAGGAGCGTTGTTCATGGAGATCCCCGCCGAACTTGAGAATCGTGTCCTCCGCTTCGCGGTAGCGTGATGGCTGCACGCAAACTTCAAGTTCATAGGAGGGAGCAAGGGTCGAGCTTACGATGCTTTGAATCATACTATCGGATTGATAGTCAATTAGAGCTGCACCTAAATTTGTAAACTTCATATCAATTACACCTTGTCGTCTAAGCTGTTCCGCCGCTTGCTCCAGGTTGTCCACGTTATGAAATGTGGCCGTTAGATTTTTTTCCATGAGGGATCTCCTCCTAATCGTATTCGCCAATTATGGCTTTATTGCGGATGTCAGTGTAGTGTTTGGTAACAAAAAAACCGCAATTATGCGTCATCTTGTGTGCGTTCGACATGAATATATCACATGGCTCTTTCGCAAATGTTGAAATAAGCAGAGAATGTGTGGTAAATTTAACAAAAGGAAGGTATCCTTAATGGATATTATGTCTAATCAAGGTTGATTTATGTATCTGTGGATGCAAAACCGATAACAAGGGAGAAGATCATGGCAGGTTTCAGGGGAATGCGCTTTGTCATGGATCTCATCGAGAGGTTCAAGGCTAAGCGAGAAAGCTTGACCGGTAATGAATCAGACAAGCAGCAAGAAGCAGCGACGACAACATCGACACTGGCCGTCATTCGGCGTCATAAGTGGCCGGTTGTTCTTGGTGTAGGCGCTATTGCTCTTACAGGAGCTATTACGCTTGCGGGACATCAATATGTGGAAGCTGGGATGGTCAATGTGTACCATGTCATGCTGAATGAAGAAGAAATCGGAATCGTAACTGACAATAAGATCATTGATGAATATAAGCAAAGCAGATCTGAAGAAGTACAGAAGGATTTTCCAGACATTCATGTAGTTTTGGATACGAGCGGCGTCACCTACTGGACTGAAAGGGCTTACAACCCAAAGGCGAACGACATGGCCGTCATCGCATCATTGAACACACTTATCGTCCCCAAGCCGACCGGTGTCGAGCTGAAGGTCAATGATAAAGTCATTGCCGTCGTTAAGGATCAACAAACGGCAGACAGCATTCTGGAGCAGGTTAAATCTCCGTTTATGCCTAAAGCCAAGGATTCCGCCAAGGTAGCGGTTCTATCGGCAGGCGCTGCGGCGGAGGATATTAGCACGGCACCTTCGGAGCTTGAGAAGGCAGAGTTCGTCGAGAAGGTGGATAAGACCGAGGTCCCTATCGCTCCGAAGGACATTGAGACGCCTGAAGATGTCGTGAAGAAGCTGCAGACCGGCGATGTGCAGCCGGCTAAATATACGGTCGTTGAAGGAGACTGCGTATCTTGCATTGCCAAGAAGCTGGGCATCTCCAAGCAGTTTATTTATGATAAGAATCCAGGCATTCAAGATGATAAGCTGAAGATTGGCAACCAGCTGGATGTTACCGTGCTGCAGCCGAAGCTCTCGGTCAAAACAACGGAGAAGGTTGTCCAGAACCAGGAGATTCAGTACGATACGGAATATGTCAAGGATGACTCGATGCGAGTCGGCGTCACGCAACCGATATCACCCGGCAAGAACGGGTTGAAAAAAGTCACCATTCAAGTGACGAAAGTGAACGGTTTGATGACAAGCGAGAATGTGGTCAATGAGGACATTATTGATCAGCCTGTTACCGCCAAGGTGAAGAAAGGCACGAAAGTCATTCAAGGTGAAGGTACCGGCAAGTTCGCTTGGCCTGTCATGTCACCGAGCATTTCCAGTACATTCGGATACCGCTGGGGCAAGCTGCACAAAGGAATCGATATTACCGGCAACAGAAATATTATGGCGGCCGATAACGGCAAGATCGTCGAAACCGGATACAAATCAGATTACGGCAATTATATTATTATTAATCATCTGAACGGTTACGAGACGCTGTATGGCCACTTAAGCAAGATCTCCGTTTCTTCCGGCACCATTGTGGAGAAAGGCGATAAAATCGGCATTATGGGAAGTACAGGCGATTCGACTGGCGTGCATTTGCACTTCGAAGTACACAAGAGCGGAGAACTGCAAAATCCTTTGAAATATTTAAACCGTTAGGAAATGGAAGAGGCAGGGTTACCAAGTGGACAACACGGGGGCCTTGTCTCTTTTTACATAAAAATATGGTAAAATAGACGGAAAGCAAATAAACAGTTGCAAGACTTTACTTTATAGGCGGTGGTACGTTTGTTTGGCAAGATTCTCGTTGTAGATGACGAACAACCGATTGCAGATATTTTGAAATTTAATTTGGAAAAAGAGGGCTATCAGGTGATCTGTGCTTACGATGGCGGGAGCGCGGTGGAGCTTGCTTTTTCAGAGCAGCCGGATTTGATCCTGCTGGATCTCATGCTGCCTGTCAAGGATGGCATGGATGTATGCCGGGAGGTTCGCTCGAAGCTGAATACACCTATTATTATGCTGACGGCCAAAGACACAGAACTGGATAAGGTGCTTGGCCTGGAGATGGGCGCGGACGATTATGTGACGAAGCCGTTCGGCACCCGTGAGCTGCTGGCCCGCGTGAAAGCGCATCTGCGCAGACAAAACAAGGCACAGACGGCTCCACCCGAGCTGGACGCACAGCGTAATGGCACGCGGATCCATGGGCTTTTTATCGATAATGACATGTATATGGTCTATAAAGACGATGTGCCGCTCGATTTGACGCATCGCGAGTTCGAGTTAATTCAATATCTGGCCAAAAACTCCGGCAAAGTTATGACCCGCGAACACTTGCTGCAAGCGGTGTGGGGGTTCGAGTATTTCGGCGATGTCCGCACGGTGGATGTGACGATTCGCCGCTTGCGCGAAAAGCTGGAGACCGATCCGAGCCGGCCTGAGTATATAATGACGCGCCGGGGGCTCGGCTATATGATGCGGAGTCCGAAAGCCGGTGGCTTCTGAGGATGAAGGGGATCCGTTTCTTCCAATCGATTCAATCCAAGCTGATTATTATCTACGTTCTGCTTATTCTGATTGCGATGCAGCTCATTGGCGTTTACTTTTACAAGACGGTTGAGACGTACTTTAAAAATGATTTTCTGGCATCCCGCAATAATCAGGTGACGCTGATGGCAGGTTTCGTCGGGTCCTATCTGACAGGCGACCAAGATAGCAAAAATGCCGAAGGCAAGAAGACGTATGCGGACTTGAATGAGTTTGTCAGTAATTTGTTCTCGATTAATAATGCGGAGATCCAAATTATTGATGCCAACGGGAATGTCATCAGCACGTCGGTGCCCAGCCATTTGAAACAGCGCAATACGCAGCCCGAGGTCATTCGCGCTCTGCAGGGCATTAAGGACAATCAGCGGATTTTTACGGATGTCGATGGTTATCGTAAAGTTATTATTGCGAAGCCGGTAGGAAGCGGCGTACGCGTGCTAGGCGCGGTCTATATTATTGCCTCTATGGAGGACGTCTATAAAACCATTAGTTCGATTAACCGGATTCTGATTTCGGGAACGTTGATCGCCTTAGGGTTGACGGCTATTCTAGGGGTCATTCTGTCAAGTACGATTACCAATCCCATTAAGGAAATTACGAAACAAGCCACCGCTGTGGCCGAGGGGAACTTCGACCAGCAAGTGAAGGTGCAGGGGACGGATGAGATCGGCCAGCTGGGGCAGACGTTTAATTTCATGATGAACCGGCTCAAGGAGGCGCTCACGCTCAACGAAGAAGAGAAGGAGAAGCTGGCCTCGGTTCTAACGAATATGAATGACGGCGTCATCGCGACAGATGATCGGGGGCATGTCATTGTCTTGAACCGGCGCGCGAAGCAGATTCTTCAGACGGAGGAAGAGGCGACGCTGGGCCGGGAAATATCCGAAGTGCTCGGCATCCCGATGGAGACGATACGCGAATTTATTAGCGGGCAGGTCAATACGACGCTGCTGGATATTGAGCTTCCGGATGAAGAGGAGCAGCTCTCTGTAAGAATTACATTTACGCCGATTCATCGCAGAGGCGAGGGGCTTAACGGCATTATCGCCGTGCTGCAGGATGTCACGGATCAGGAGAAGCTGGAGCAGGCGAGGCGGGAGTTCGTGGCGAATGTGTCGCACGAGCTGAGAACGCCACTGACGACGATCAAGAGCTATCTGGAAGCGCTGGATGACGGGGCCATTGAGGAGCCCCAGCTGGCATCGCGCTTCATCAACGTGACCCGCAGCGAGACGGAGCGGATGATCCGGTTGGTGACGGATCTGCTGCATCTGTCGCGGCTTGATTCGAAGCAGTCGATGATCAGCAAATCATCGACGTCTGTCAGTGAGATGCTGGAAGAGGTGGCGGACCGCTTCTCCTTCCAGCTCCGGCAGCGGAAGATCCGCATCTCCATTCAAGTGGAGCCGGGCGTCCAACGGCTGCTGCTGGACCGTGATAAAATTGATCAGGTCCTCGATAACCTCGTCTCTAATGCGATTAAATATACCGGGGATGAAGGGGCTATCCGCCTGAGCGCGAGAAACATCGATAGAGATATGCTGGAAATAACGGTACAGGATAATGGAATCGGGATTCCGAAAAAGGATTTATCACGTATTTTTGATAGGTTTTATCGCGTGGATAAAGCCCGGTCGCGCAATATGGGCGGCACAGGGCTCGGGCTGTCTATTGCCCGGGAAATAGTAAAGGCGCACGGCGGTACGATTGCCCTCGACTCTGAATTCGGCCAAGGGACGCGCGTCACGTTCACACTGCCGATTCGCCATGAGGAGGAGGACAAGCCATGATGGAGAGTCTGAAATCAGTCGTTCTTGTCATTTTGATTGGACTCAGCTTATATCAGAGTTTTCTGCTGTCCTCCTACAGCCCACCGAAGAGCGAGCCGATCCAGCAAAGCAATTACGTGCAGACGGAAACGCTCGGCAAGCCTTCAGAGCTGCAGGATATGCTGTTCCCGGATCAAATTATTGTGCATCTGGGCAATCAGCAGTATTCTGTCCTCTACCCGAACAACTACTATTACACCCGTTTGTTAGAAAATATTAAGCAGCGCAGCTTTGACGGCTTCCGCAAAACGACGATGTACTTAGCGAATGTGAATTGGGAAGACGTGCGCACCAAGCAGCAGGGAGTGGAAATTCGGTTTCGAGACGGAATCCCGTTCTCGGTCATGCAGCAGCTGCTTCGTCTGGAAGGCGAGCTGCCTGTTGAGAACGACAAAATCACGCGTATCTGGATTTTTACGAAGGGCACGAACGAAGATGTCCGTGCGTTCTTTTTCACAGACTCGCCAAGTGTGGGCTATGAAGTGGTGCGGGCGGATTTTACGAGCAAAGATATTGAGAATTTTGCCGCTTATGGCGATTTGACGAATCTCTATAAAACAACGAATAACGGTGATTACTACTTGCCGGTCAAGCCGCTGCGGGTGCCGATTTACTCGTTCAGCTACAACTTGTTGACTGCGGATCAATTAAAGCAAAGCCTGTTTGTCGATCCGGGCATTACGCGAAATTTGAAGGAGCGGGACGGTTCGGAGATTTATACGGACAGTAAACGGGGATTTCAGATTAACCGTGATCAGCGTTGGGTGACGTATTCCGACCCTGTCGCGCCTGTGGAGACGAAGACGGATGTGAAGGAAGACTTGCTGGCGGGGATCAAGTTTATTAACCAGCACGTCGGCTGGGACGGCAAATATGCGGTTACCCATACACCGCTTAAGCAATCGTATGACAATAACACGTTCTCTTTCCGTCAGTACTTTGAGTCTTTGCCGATTATTACAACCCAGGCTGACGGGTTTGGCCTGTTGAAGCTGCAGGTGCAGAAGGGGATCGTCTCGGGATTCGAGCGCTCCATGATTATACCTGACTTCAAGACCGGGCAGCGCCGAGATGGAGAGTTGATCTCCGGAGACGCGCTGGAGGAGCGGCTGCAGTATTATCAGCGGCGGACGAGTATTATTTCGGTTTTTCCAGCTTATCGGCCTATTGTATCGGATAAATCGGTAACGCTTGCCCCTACTTGGGCGCTTGAGCTGCGGGACGGTACGGTAGATTTCATTGAATAATGTTGATGTGAAGCGGAGGCAGGTTAAATCATGAACTGGGGCCGGGCAAAAACGATTTTGATCCTCTCCTTTTTGATCTTGAATATGATTCTCGGCTTTCAGATGTGGTCTGCCAAACTCTCCAACCAGACGGAAATCGCGGCTGACGCGTCCGGCACTGTGGAAGAGCTGAACCGCGTTCTACGCAGCAAAAACATCCGGATCACAGAGGAACTGCCGACGGATTTGCCGAAGATGAAGGTCATTACGGTAAAGTTCGATGAGAATATGAAGTCGGGTGAAGAGAAGCCGTTGAAGCAGCCGATGACGATGGCCACGATTCTGGGCAAAGGCGTCAGCAAGGAAGTTCAGGCCCGGTCGGAGATTCCTTATTTTGAAATGTATCAATTTGATTCTGCTACGAGTAAGAACGGCGCGTACCTGTTCAATCAGACATACAACAAGCTGCCGCTGTTTGATGTCAAGGTTGAGCTGTATGAGCATAATGGAGAAATTACCAGTTACCGACAAGCCTATGTTGAAGTAGAATCAGGAGTAGAACAAACGGAGCAAAAGCTGATTCCAGCTCAGCTCGCGGTACGAAGCCTGGTCGAAAATTATTTAAGCGAGGGTTCCATTATTACGGATGTTCGGCTCGGTTATCATGGGCAATTGTATAATTCGCCGACGCAGCCTATGTTCCCGCACTGGCGGGTAACGATTGATAATGGTGACATTTATTATCTGCAGGCGTTCAATGGCGCAGTTGAGCCTCCGCAGCGGGGGAACGATCAGCCGCCTTTCTCAACGCCTGAAGCGGATAAGAATAAGAAATAGTGTTGGAAGCCAGCATGACATAGAGGAGCAGGTTACATGGGAGTAAGATTTACGGTGCTGTCAAGCGGGTCGACGGGGAATGCGACTGTGGTGGATAATGGCGAGGTCAAGCTGCTGGTGGATGTGGGCTTCAGCGCCAAGAAGATGGAGCAGTTAATGAAGGAGCGCGAGCTAGCGGCAAGCAGCATTGATGCTATTCTGGTCACGCATGAGCATTCTGACCATATCAAGGGGTTAGGCGCATTTGCCCGCAAGTACGATCTGCCTATCTATGCCAATGAGAAAACATGGGAAGAGCTTAACCGGCAGATTGGTGAAATCGCAGAAGATAAGAAGCGGGTTATGGACACAGGCGCCATGGAGGAGTTCGGCACGCTGAAGGTGGAGTCGTTCGGCATTTCACACGATGCAGCGGAGCCGGTCGGCTACTGCTTCTACGAAGGCGAGCAAAAACTTAGCGTGGTCACTGATCTTGGCTATATGAGCTCGAAGGTCAAAGAGAAGATCACAGATTCCGACGCTCTGGTGCTGGAGACCAACCACGATGTGGAGATGCTGCGCGTGGGGCACTATCCATGGAGCATTAAACGGCGTATACTCGGGGACAAGGGCCACTTATCGAATGAAACCGCAGGGGAAGCGCTCTGTGACGTGATGACCAGCAAGACGAAGTCCGTCTACATGGCCCACTTGAGCCGTGATCATAATTTAATGGACTTGGCAAGGCTGACCGTGAATAACATTTTACAAGAGCGCGCCCCTGAGGCTAAACAGCTGCGCTTGATGGATACTTATTTTGACCGGCCTACGAAATGGGATGAGTTGGATTCGGAGTAAGCGCAGCATCCAGTTCTTTGGATTTGGCTTGGAGCTCTTGGGCGGTTATGATGCCCTTCTCTATTAAAACTTGAATGAGAGATGAAAGCACGAGAGATTGGTTGTAGTGGCTTTCTTTCAGGTCTGCCAGCTTGCCGATCATGTTGATCTCGTCAAAATGGGAATGGATTCGGTTCATCGGTCATTCTCCTTTGGGTTTAGGATCGAAGTTTTTAGTTAACTCTAGTATTTAGCTGCGAGATTTGGTTTACTATTATTGTAGGCAAGTCGAGGGCGAAACATTCCTGTTTTGTGTAAAAAAGAATAACGTAACCGCCAAGGTTGTTGATAAAAGCATCGAGGACTTTCATTGTTTCGTTTATTGATAGCCTCTGCCATCGAGGGGGATCCCGTATGAGCTTGTTTGATGATGATTTCTATTCAACGAAAACGACAAGACAACGGCAGCCGAAGCCGCGCAATTGGCGGCCCAAGAGTTCGTTTGACATCATGGCCTTCGCGGACCGAAGACGGAATGTAGCCATTGCCGCCGCGGTTATCGGCGCATTATTGATGCTATTTCTGATGTGGATTATCGGATTAGTTCGTCACGGAGGCGAATCTGTACCGGTAGCGCTGCCGGCTGCAGCCATCACGGATGTACGTCCACTGAACAATGACAGTGTTATTACGGCTACGGAAAAAATCAAGCCTGCGGTGGTCAGCGTGATCTCGACCAAGAAGGACGATAAAGGGCAACAAACCGGTATGGGCATTGGATCCGGTGTCATTTTTGGGCGAAACGGCGATAAGGTGCGAATTGCGACCAATAGTCACGTGGTCGAGAATGGGAATGAGTTTGAGATTGTCAATTTCCAAGGCGAACACCGTCCGGCAACGCTCGTTGGGCGTGATCGGATTACGGATTTGGCTGTTTTGGAGGCGGATGGGAAAGATATCAGGGTGATTGCTGAGTTTGGCGATTCCGATCAGCTGCGAACCGGAGAGACGGCGATTGCAGTTGGTAATCCGCTAGGTCTTGGCTTCTCGCCAACAGTTACACAGGGCATCATTTCCTCGCCTAAACGCACAATTCCTGTCTCTTTGACCCGCGATAGCGGCGATTATGATTGGGAGATGGATGTCATTCAGACAGATGCTGCGATCAACCAGGGCAATAGTGGAGGCCCGCTAGTGAATATCGAGGGCAAAGTGATCGGGATTAACTCGATGAAAATCTCCGATACCGGCGTGGAAGGTCTGGGTTTTGCCATTCCAATTAACAGTGTGAAGCCCGTGATTGAGACATTGATTAAGGATCACAAAATCAAGCGCCCCTTGATCGGCGTGTCGACGCAGGAGCTGCAAGCTTTTAGCGGTACGGATGTATTAAAGCTGCCAGCTGATGTGAAAACTGGAGTTATTGTCTTCGATGTCTCCGGACCTGCCAAGGATGCCGGTCTTAAAGCGCAAGACGTCATTGTCCAATTGGATGACCGCAAAATTGACAGCACGATCACCCTTCGCAAATATTTGTATAATGAAAAGAAGATCGGGGATAAAGTGTCCGTTGTCTATTACCGCGGCGGCAAAAAATTGACCACTACGGTCACTCTTGCGGAAGCCAGCGACAAATAAAATCAACCAATGAGATACAACGCAGATGAGAGAGGTACTTGCATGTACGTAGTATGTAAAGATCATGTGGAAATCGCTATTGATGAGTTTGTTGATGCTTATGAGGAAGCTCCGGATATCGTAGACCTGGAGAAGACCCATTTTGCCAATTGGGAGCCGCCGACGCATTGTGAGCACTGTCAGGCGTCAGCACGATTTCTAGTCGTATGAGGGAGGCGAGAGCCTTCCTTTTTGTTTTGTTGAAATTAGGAGAAAAGAGGAACCTGCGTGCATATACAGATACTTACGGTTGGGAAATTGAAGGAACGCTATCTCGTGGACGGGATTGCGGAGTATGTGAAGCGCCTTGGGCCGTATGCCAAGGTGACGATGGTAGAGGTGCCGGATGAGAAGGCACCGGAGAACATGAGCCCTGCTGAGGAGCAGCAGGTGAAGGTGAAGGAAGGCGAGCGGCTGTTGGCCAAGCTCGCCGCAGACGCCTACGTCGTGGTGCTGGCCATCGACGGCGAGATGTGGTCGAGCGAGCAGCTGGCTGCGTCGCTCGACAAGCTGGCCACCTATGGGCGGAGCACGGTGGCCTTCGTCATTGGCGGCTCGCTGGGGCTCTCTGGCGAGCTGCTGCGCCGTGCAGACATGCGGCTGTCGTTCGGCCGCATGACGCTGCCGCACCAGCTGATGCGGCTGGTGCTGGTGGAGCAGATTTATCGCGCTATGCGGATAAATCGGGGTGAACCGTACCATAAATGACGCAAATTATTCGAGCCTGCTCGACCTAAAATAAAGATCAATCATTTGGCGTCCACTGGGACGCCTTTATTTGTGTATAGACTAGTCATAATAGAAAGGCCAAAAGTATCTATTTTTGACTAACCGCATTAGACCATGGAAACAAGTAACCTTCTCAGATATTATTAAACGCTGGCGAAAAGAAGATGGATTATTAGAATAATAATCTTGGGATGCTCTTGCATCCCTATTTTTCTGAATTGGGCAGGTCCCAAATGAATGTTGAAATACATATTCTGCCTATTTTTTCAGCCATTTCCCAACTGCTGTCTCCGGTGGCCTCCGCCGGAGACGGCGGAAGAAAGCTGGTAAGTGACCACGGTGAAGCTAGCGATGACATGAAGACGCGGTGGTTACTAAATCGATGCAAAAACCTCTTCTTTGTGGATCCAGACGGGCAGTAGAAATCCTTCCTCTATCGCCACCATTTTTTCCCGTTCTTCTCAATGATTAGGGTCTTGATGGACTGTGTGCTCGATAACTTTCCTTCGACAACAATCTCAACAAGGCGAATGGAATAGAACTTCCTGCATGGAATAGACAGGTAAGTCCATAATAGATAGAATATAACCTAGACTCGACAATATAGAAATTCGTTGTTACTTATATAAGAGGGGTTAGGGGTTTACTTATGAGTGAGGAAGGCTTTAAAGACTACAAGTTAAGCGAGGATATTACGCGTTCTTTAGATAGCTTAGGGTATCAACAACCAACGGAAGTTCAAAGCAAGGTGATCCCCATTGCACTTGAACGTAAGGATATGACTGTCAAGTCCCATACGGGAAGCGGGAAGACCGCAGCCTATGGCATTCCGATCTGCGAGATGTTGGAATGGGATGAGAATCGGCCGCAGGCCCTGATCTTAACGCCAACTCGCGAGCTTGCCGATCAAGTTAAGCAGGATATCATGAATATCGGCAGATATAAAAGAATAAAGGCAACCGCTATTTATGGCAAGCAGCCTTTTGCTAGGCAGAAAATGCAATTGCAGCAGAGAAATCACGTCATCGTAAGCACGCCAGGGCGGTTAATCGATCATATCGAGAAGCAGACGATCGACTTGGAGCAAATAAAGTTTCTTGTGATCGATGAAGCCGATGAGATGCTGAATATGGGTTTTATCGAGCACGTGGAGAAGATTATCCGCGAGCTGCCTCAGAATCGAATGACCATGCTGTTCTCGGCGACCTTGCCCAAGGATGTGGAGAATTTATGCCATAAGTATATGAATCATCCATTGGACATTGAAGTGAAGAGCGCGTCTAGAACGACAAGCCAAATCGAGCATTCGATTTATTCGGTCAGGGACGAGAACAAGCTAAATCTGCTCAGGGACGTCACCATCGTCGAGAATCCGGATAGCTGCATTATCTTTTGCCGAACGCAGATTAGGGTTGAAGTCGTGTTTAAAGAATTAAATAATCACGGATACCCCTGCGGCAAAATCCATGGGGGAATGGAGCAGGACGATCGAACGAAGATGATGAATGCGTTCAAACGAGGGGAATTCCGCTATATGATCGCGACGGATGTCGCCGCGAGAGGGATCGATATCGAGAACATCAGCCATGTCATCAACTATGATTTTCCGCAAGAGAACGAAGGCTATGTTCATCGGACCGGTCGAACGGGAAGGGCCGGACATTCGGGGGCAGCGATCTCCTTCGCTACGCCGACAGAAGAGAAATTCGTTGCTAACGTCGAGCGATATATCGGGTTCGAGATTCCCAAGAGAAACAACCCTTCCAAAGAAGCGATTGCACGTACCAGTCCTGCTTTTGAAGCGAAAATAAGGAACCGGCAAACCATCAAGAAGGACCGGAGCTCCCGTTCGAATCAGGAGGTTCTGAAGCTCTATTTTAACGGGGGGAAGAAAAAGAAGATCAGAGCTATAGATTTCGTCGGCACCATTGCTAAGATTGACGGGGTATCTGCGGATGACATCGGGATTATCACGATAGAGGATAACGCCTCCTACGTAGATATCCTCAATGGCAAAGGGAGCCTCGTTCTTGATAAGATGAAGGATACGACGATCAAAGGCAAGCTGCTGAAGGTACATGAGGCGAACCGAAAATAACAAAGACGCAGAAGAGAGTGTGAAGATTCATGATACAAATAACGATTCCGACTCCGGATATCACGATTTACAAACAGGAGGCTCCTGAATTAAGCCATATTTACGGGTTTACGGATTTCATTCTGATTCCTAGAGATAAAGCGGGGATCTTTATGTTCTACAATGATAAGGATGAACTCCTATTCGTTGGCAAGGCACGCAAGCTAAGACCCCGAATCAAGAGGCATTTCGAGGATACGGTGTCGGTCATCAAAGAGAAGCGGGAGGAAGTGATCAAAATCGAGGTTTGTTTAGTCGAGGATCCCGTCCATAGAGAAATATACGAGACGTACATCATCAACGAGTATAGGGCTAAGTACAATGTAGATAAGGTGTTGTACAAATAATAGACAGAGTTCCTGCTGCCCAAGGAGCCATGAAATTATAAGATAACGCAAAAATGCCTTTAATCCACGTTCAGCGGGTTAAAGGCATTTTGATATATTGTGCCGAGCTAGAATTGTAAGTTGGTTGCGGGGGCAGGATTTGAACCTGCGGCCTTCGGGTTATGAGCCCGACGAGCTACCGGGCTGCTCCACCCCGCGATAGTATAACTAAGCATTGTGATCTTTAACGTTGACCAGATGTCTTATACTACAGCAATTCAAGCCAATATGCAAGCTCTTTAAAATGAAGCTTCTCTCGAGGGCTGAGGGGTTTTGACGTTTGCCTGCTCCGCAAGCCAAGTAATTGCTGTCTTAGATCTCTATAAAAATTTGCGGTTACAGCGATGCAGGGAACCGTACCACAAGTAACGGCAAGTTTAATTGAATGGCTAGTGATTATAGCAGGTCACCTCAAATAGGATTCCGCCAAGAGCAGTGAAATACAGGGTGTAACCTCCCCGTATCATTTTATGTTCCGATGCAATGCCGGCCGCCGCAAGCTTCTTACAGAACTGACCGACGTCTGCCATCGTATCGACATAAAACCCTAAATGAAAATCATTAGGATATGGGACTGCGTTCTAATAGACGGAATTTCGGCCAAAATTAAGTGAGATGAGCTGCGTCGAGAATTAAAGTATTAATGGCAAGTAAGAGTTTGATTTGGCAAAGAAATACCGTGGGTGCAAAAAGACGCCGGTCGTCCTTGCGCATCTTTTTTCGTTGTAAACGAATAATATCAATCCCAAGCTTTGTAGGTTGAAGATCGATAATTATTATGTTATCTTATGTAATATTCTAATCTTCGTTTGTTTATTAAACAAAGAAAGTAAATATTTTCAAAATTAAAATTTGGGGGAGGAATATCGTATCATGCATTATTTAGCGCAATTCTTCAATAAGAAATTCATCAGGTAGTTTTTTATTTAATCCAAAAAAACTTTAAAGGGATTTGTAAAAATGTAAGGGTTTTATTTTATACGTGAAAATTAACTTTTATTTTGGTAAGACTTCATGTGGATTAGAGAAATGTCAGCTAGAAAGCCAGCTTAGATAGGATTTATTTTATCTTGAAAGGAGTACTCATTATGAGAGATAACACACAGAATGTTCAGCACGATGAGTATCGCAAGCTCAGTCTTGGTGAACGTATTGGCTACGGTTTTGGGGACTTTGCTCAAAATCTTGTCTTTGGCACAGTTGGGGGCTTTCTTGCCCTCTATATGACGACTGTCAATGCTATCGGTACAGCAACAGCAGGTTTTATCTTCCTCTTTGTCCGTATCATCAATGTTGTCTGGGATCCAATGGTCGGGACTTTTATTGATAAACGCTCATCCAGAGCAGGTAAATATCGTCCTTGGTTACTTCGTGCAGGTATTCCGCTGGTTATCTTGGCTGCGTTGCTGTTTGCGCCCATTCCTGGTGTCCGCGGCTCTGTGCCCTTTATCTTCATCACTTATTTGTTGCTTGATTTGGTTTATTCCGTCGTCAATATTCCTTACGGCTCGCTAAACGCTTCATTGACCCGAGACCCTGATTCCGTTGATCAAATCACAACAACTCGTATGATGCTTGCAAACGTTGCCAATCTTCTCGTTTATACTTTGTTCCCCATGTTTGTTCAAATGGTTGCACCTAAAGACCGTTCACTCAAAGACACCGGTCTGTTTGGATTAAAACTCAACTTGGGGACTTATACGGACTCTTCTGCAGGTCATGCCTGGTTTAGCGTATATGCCGTTTATATGGTTATTGGCGCGGTTGCGCTTTTCCTTTGCTATAAGCTCACGAAAGAACGAGTTGTCGCCAGTGCTGAACAATCGGCACATGTTAAAGTCTATGATTTCTTTGTTGAATTCAAGAATAATAAACCATTGGTCATTTTAGGAATTTTCTTTATGTTGGCATTTACATTTATGTTCTTCATGAATACAGTCAATGGATTTTTTAATCAATACACGGTTAATCACTCCGACTGGATGGGTGCTGTGGGGCTGATTGCCTCAATTCCTGGTATCGCTTTTACAGTATTCTGGCCAAAACTCAAGAGAATCTTCGGTAAAAAAGGCTTCTTTCATTTTTTCCTCGGTATGTTTGTTGTTGGCGAAATCCTGACTTGGGTTTGGAGTCTTGATGGTATGCACGATCAACTTTGGCTGGCTTATGTTTCAACTTTCATCAAGCAGTGGGGCCTGAGCTCAGCGACTGGTTTCATGTGGGCACTTGTGCCTGAAGTGGTCTCTTATGGCGAACTGAAGTCTGGTAAACGTAATGCTGCTATTATCAACGCTATTATGGGGCTGTTCTTCAAGATAGGCTTCACGCTTGGGGGTGCTGTTCCACTTTGGTTCCTTGCCGCTTATGGATTTAACGGAAATGCTGAGCACCAAACAGCTAATGCCCTGTCAGGGATTAATATGACTGCTATTTGGATACCTGCTGTTCTTGCTATTGTTTCTATGATTGTGATGCAATTCTATCCATTGTCTGATAAAGACGTTGACAGCATTAATAAACAACTCGACGCAAAACGCGCTGAAATGAAAGCGCAATAGAAGCGGAAAATACGCTTATCGCTGTCAACAACTGAATCGGTAAAGTAACCTCGCGTTAACTGTCGGCATGGCTATAGGTGTTATGCGCGGTAGAGGCCTTGAGGAGAAGCCGGTCAAGCTGGCTCAGTTATGAACCGAGCGTATAGAAATAATGCCGCAGGGCTAAACCTATGGTAAAGTAAGTGCATGAAATTAGAAAGGCGGGGCACCCGAGTGTGAAGTGCCCTGCTTTTTAGGCTGAGGGACGGTCTCTAGTAATCAAAGATGTTACAGTCAATTCAGAACATGTAAAAAGGAGTGGTATTGAATGTATCCAAGCTTTGATTTAACTGGAAAGATTGCTGTTATTACCGGTGCTAGTATGGGAATCGGTTATGGACTTACCAAAGCGTTAGCTCATGCCGGGGCAACTGTTGTAGCAACAGCACGTAATCAGACACAGCTTCAGCAGCTATGCGAGGAAATTCGTCAAGAAGGCGGCAATGCATATGCGGTGTTATTAGATGTCACGAATGTATCCCAGATTAAATCCGTTATGAACCAAATTGCACAAGACCATGGACGAATCGATATTCTCGTTAATAATGCGGGGCTCGGCGACAATCATCCCGCGACAGAAGTAACGGAAGCGGATTGGGATAGGATGATGGACGTAAACCTGAAGGGATTGTTTTTTTGCTGTCAATCTGCCGGAAAAATAATGCTCGAACAAGGCTATGGGCGTATTGTTAACATGAGTTCCCAAGCGAGTGTTGTCGGGATTCAAGACCATGCCGTCTACTGCACGACTAAGGGTGGAGTAAATCAATTAACGCGGGTCCTTGCACTCGAATGGTCAGCACGTGGAGTGAATGTTAATGCGGTTGGACCGACGTTTACATATACACCGGGAACTGCAGAACGGCTGGATGATCCCCAATACTTACAAAGTGTGCTTAATCGAATTCCGGCACAAAAGGTAGCAAGTATTAAGGATGTTGCAGGTGCTGTTATTTATCTTGCATCTCCGGCAGGTGACATGGTAACGGGGAGCATTCTTATGGTTGACGGAGGTTGGACCGCTCAATAGCGTTAATAAGGGGGGGCCAGCTGGATTACATGATTACATACAGTCTACTACAAGTTTAGCGCACAATAACGCCCTATCTGCTTCTGCTTCTTATTGGGAAGCCGAAAGGGCTGCAATGTTTCCTTTTCAGCATGTTATTGTACTTGGAATTAAGCTGCAAGCCTCAGCAACCGTATCATAGGTGACGGCAAGTTTTCTTTTTGATGGGCATAATGGATATATTGCAATCAAGAAGGAAGGAGCTGCATGACACGAAAATGACTCATCCCTTTGTCATTTTACCTGAAGAACAAGCACCCGAAGGCTCAGAGCAATGTGAACTTTGCGAACTATCCAAGCAGCGGACTCGAGTCATCTGGGGTGAAGGAAATCAGGAAGCCTCACTTGTAATGATTATGGATAATCCTGGTGCCCGTGAGGATCGGCAAGGAAACTCGTTTTTGTGCGGCACCCGAGAAACACTTCAACTCGGCATGAGGGAGGCGGGAATAGATGCAAACGACGTTTATGTCACGTATTTGCTTAAATGCCGACCATTGCGTGCCTATAATAAGCCTGAGGCAAGAGCGGCATGTCTTCCTCATTTGCAGCTGCAGCTTTTTCAGAAGCAGCCGCTCATATTATTTGGATTTGGTAATGTCGTAGCGGAAGCATTATTTCCGGATATAGAGAATGTCAGTGTTAAGGAATTACGAGGCAAATGGCCTGAGTTTCAAGGTACTCCCATCAGCTTCTCCTATCACCCTCTTGCAGTAAGAAGGAGACCGAATTTACAAAGGCTCTTCATAGAGGATTTGAAAGCTTTAAAGGAGAAGTGGACGGAGATTCAAACGCTAGGTATTAGAAATTAACGGAGCGGGCTCTTTTGCTTATAGAGGGATTAGGAAAGCTATACCTGAAAAAAGGATAAGTTCTTGTGCGGGGTCCTTTGCCGGGATAGACCAATAATTGCTTGAACCGTTTCTAAGGTGACGGGGATCATAATAAATAATAAACAACAGCCTTTAAACAGCCTTCCACCAGAAGGCTGTTTTTCTTAGGATAAATCGCCCTGTGAACCGGTTACCGGAGCAGGTCCAGCAGCCGAGCTTTCTTTTGAATCGGCAGAAGGCTGCGAAACAAGCATCCCCTTGCCGAAGAAGAAGCAGATGGCGACGGCGGCGATGGCAAAGATAAGAGCCAGGCTGAACTGATGATGGAAGGCGTTCGTCAATATGCCCGCCACCTTTGCCCTAAGCTCAGGCGCCAAAGCTGACAGATTCAGATCGCTCATGTTGAACGCTCCACCGCCGGGAAGATTGTCCTTCAGAGCAGCCAGGCCGCTATTCAGCCTTCCGGCCAAGAGGCTTCCAAAGGCGCTCATACCGATGCTGGCGCCCATTGTTTGAAACAGCTGCACAGTGGATTGCGCCACGCCTCGGTCCGCTTCCTCCGCGGATTCTTGAATGAGCAGCGTATCCCCGGCCATCAAGGTTCCTGTACCAATACCCATGATGAAGAAGCAGAGGGCCGGATAGAAGAAGCTCTGGTCCGGATGAATCCTCAGGGCCAGCAGCAATCCGGCAACCGGGAACAAGAATGAAACGATGAACAGTCTACGATAAGGCATGCGGGACAGGAAGAAGCCGCACGCCAGGCTGAACGGGATAGCACCCGCCATGACTATTAGCGTGAAATAGCCGGATACGGTTGCCGAGAAGCCCATGGCGATCTGTGCGAAATACGGGAAGGAGGACGCAGCTCCCATTAAGCCGCACATAACTGTGAACATCAGGAGAGCCATGACGACGATATTGCGGTTCCGTAGGAGACGCATAGGAATGATCGGCTCGGCAGCCCGACGTTCGATGAATATGAATAGAACCAGCAGAACAGCGGACGCTCCAAGCAGAGCCAATACCAGCGGAGAGGTCCAAGATAGGCCCTTGTTCTCGATCAGAACGGGAGCCAGCAGCAGAGAAAGGATCGATCCCACTAGAGTTAAGGCCCCGGCGTAATCGATTGAACGAGATTCACGGCGTTTCTCTTCACGCAACCCCAGGAACATGAGAAGGGCAGCCAGCGAGCTAACGGGAAGATTAATCAGGAACACCCAGTGCCAGCTAATATGATCCACCACGTAGCCGCCGATGATCGGACCGACCAGTTGCGGCAGCATCGCCATGATGCCGAACAGTCCCTGCAGCTTGAGGCGCTGCTCTACTGTAAAGTTCTCTCCGAAAATGACCATGGCCAGCGGCATTAAACCTCCGGCACCGATACCTTGGATACCGCGGCCCAGCAGTAACAATTCCATTGAAGGGGCGGAGCCGCTCACAAGAGAGCCGAGAATAAAGAGAGCGATACTGATTAGATAGAGCCGTTTACGCCCGAAAATGTCGGACAACTTGCCCATGATAGGCATGCAGGCGGTCATCGTCAGCATGTAGATACCAGCAACCCAACCATACAGCGTCATGTCATGCAGCTCGCGGATAATGGTGGGCATTGCTGTAGAAATCACGGTCTCATCCAGCTCGGAAAAAACCATACCGATCATGAGGGCGATAAAGATTAGTGTCTTATTGGATTGTTTCATGGGGAGTACCTCCGTTACGATAGTCTAACGGTGTTAGATTGAACCTTACAGTGTTAGATGGTATCATAGACCTATGAAACCTGTAAAGTGAAAACTTACACTGTTAGATAAAAGGGCGGATACGGATGAAAAAGCAGCAGTCTCAGATCTCGGAGGATAAGATTTTGGAGGCCTCATGGGAGCTCTTGGGGGAGGAAGGCATCGAGAAATTCAGTATGAGGCGATTGGCTGACCGGCTGGGGATTCAGGCCCCCTCTCTGTACTGGTACTTCAAGAGCAAGCAGAATCTTTACCAGCGCCTGGCCAACCAGGTATCGAGTATCATTCTGAAGGAGTTCCAATCCGAAGGGGATTGGAAGGAGCAGTTGGGGGAGTTTGCGGTAACAGTTCGGCGTGTACTCTGCCGCTATCCCTGCTCCACGCAGCTCATGATGTTGACGCTGCCTCTCGAGCCGGATCTCGTCCGGTTCACTAATCGTATGCTGCTCTGCGTGGAAGCGACGCCGCTTGAGGAGGAGCAGAAGCTACAAGCGGTTCTGACGCTGATGAACTATGTTTTAGGCTTTGTTTTGGACGATTATCAGGATCAGCAGAATGTCTCCGCTATTCTTAAGGACCAGGGCGAGCTCCCTCTCGGCGAGATGGTGCGCCTGTTGGATTCTATGAGCGAGAAGGAAGCGGGATTGTTCCGGAGGATGTACAAGGGTGGGCTGTACGAGCTGATGGGGACCGACGGGGCGTTTGAGTTCGGCTTGAAGCTGATTCTGTTAGGTATTGAGCAAGTGATTAAGGAGCAGGAGAAATAGACTGCAACAAAGACTGCTCATGCGGCTAGCGAATGGGCGGTTGTGACGGGGAGAGATACCGATGGGAAACACGGATAAGTTTGAAATGATCGCTGCTATGTACGACACTCCTGAAAGAATTCAAACCGCAAAGGTATCTTCAGATGCTATTCGTCCTTATTTAGTTGATGCTGGAAGCAAGCATGCAATTGACTTCGGTTGTGGTACGGGCCTTGTCGGATTAAACTTGATAAACGAGTTTCATTCGATGCTTTTTCTGGATACCTCACCAAAGATGATCAATCAAATCAACAACAAAATTTCTGATCTTCAAATTCAGCATGCAGATACACTATGCTTTGATTTTGAAGGGGATGATTTAGCGGATCTTCGCGCTGACTATATTTTTATGGTTCAAGTTCTGCTTCATATCAAGGACGTTGAATTCGTGTTATCCAGACTGTTTAATGTTCTAAATGAAGGCGGACATTTACTGATTGTAGATTATGATAAAAATGAAAAGGTAGCGTCAGATATTGTTCATAACGGTTTTCATCAAACAGATCTGGCTGACATCATGACGAAAATCGGGTATGGAGATATTCGCTCTGAAACTTTTTATACGGGAAGCAAAATATTTATGGGACAGGATGCATCTATGTTTGTTTTGGATGCTCGGAAGTAAGCGTTAGAGACGGAAGTTAAGCGTGATGACAAAAAGGCCATCGGTAGACGATGGTCTTTTTAACTTGCCTTTAGGGTGGCGAACTTAAATATGACAAAATGGACTAGCTCCATCTTTAAGGACATATTTGGCAGGAGTGGACATATATTAGCTTGAACATGTTTATTGTGAAAATAAAAAAAGAGTTGCTTTTTGCTATAAATAGTTTTATAAATAATATTAGAATAATTATTATTTAATACTTATTATAATTTATTTTGGAGGGATCGACATGGATTATACGAATGCTAACGCAGGAAAATGCCCATTCCACCACGGCAGCGCAACTAGCCCTACAACTAGCGGGACGACGAATAGAAATTGGTGGCCGGACCAGTTGAACTTAAACATTCTTCATCAGCATGACCGGAAAACAAACCCGATGGGTGAAGCGTTTAATTACGCAGAGGAATTCGCCAAGTTAGACTATCAGGCGCTTAAGCAGGATCTCCGCGATCTCATGACCAACAGTCAGGATTGGTGGCCGGCCGACTTCGGACACTACGGTCCATTCTTTATCCGTATGGCTTGGCACTCCGCAGGTACATACCGTACAGGGGATGGCCGTGGCGGTGCTGGTACAGGCACTCAGCGTTTCGCTCCACTGAATAGCTGGCCGGACAACGGCAATCTGGATAAAGCCCGGCGGTTGTTGTGGCCGATTAAGCAAAAGTATGGCAACAAGATATCGTGGGCTGACTTGTTCGTGCTGACAGGCAATGTCGCTATTGAATCCATGGGCGGCAAAACATTCGGTTTCGGCGGCGGACGCGAGGACGTTTGGCATCCAGAAGAAGATATCTACTGGGGTGTTGAGAAGGAGTGGCTTGGTGACAAGCGCTATACAGGTGATCGTGATTTAGAGAATCCGCTTGCGGCTGTTCAAATGGGACTTATCTATGTGAACCCGGAAGGTCCTAATGGAAAGCCAGATCCGCTTGCCAGCGGACGTGACATCCGCGAAACGTTCAAACGGATGGGCATGAACGATGAAGAGACCGTCGCGCTTGTAGCTGGCGGACATACGTTTGGTAAAGCGCATGGAGCGGGCGACGCTGCACATGTTGGTGCAGAGCCGGAAGGCGCTGCCGTTGAAGCTCAAGGCTTAGGCTGGCTGAGCACGCACGGATCCGGCAAAGGCCGCGACACCATCACCAGCGGTATCGAAGGGGCTTGGACAGCCAATCCGACACAGTGGGATAACGGATTCTTCGAATTGCTTTTCGGCTATGAGTGGGAGCTTACGAAGAGCCCGGCAGGCGCACATCAATGGGCACCTGTAAATCCAGCTCCGGAGCATCTCGCACCGGATGCTGAAGATGCATCCATTCGGGTGAAGACGATTATGACCACAGCGGATATGGCACTGCGTGTGGATCCGGCGTACGAGAAGATTTCCCGCCGTTTCTATGAGAATCCGGAAGAGTTTGCCGACACTTTCGCACGTGCTTGGTTTAAACTGACACACCGTGATATGGGACCTCGTGCAAGATACTTAGGTCCTGAGGTTCCTGAAGAAGTTCTGGTTTGGCAAGATCCTGTCACTGCTGCTGATTATAAATTATCAGATAAAGAAGTTGAAGACCTTAAAGTGAAAATCCTCGCTTCCGGCGTTACAGTCAGCGAGCTGGTCACAACAGCTTGGGCTTCGGCTAGCACCTTCCGCGGCTCAGACATGCGCGGCGGCGCTAACGGTTCCCGCATCCGTCTTGCTCCACAGAAGGATTGGGAAGTGAATCAGCCAGAGCAGCTTGCGAAGGTCATCGCAATTTTGGAATCGGTTCAACGAGAACTGGATAAGCCGGTAAGCTTGGCTGACTTGATCGTATTGGGCGGGAGTGCTGCTGTAGAAAAAGCTGCAAAAGATGCAGGCTTTGAGGTAACCGTTCCCTTCGCTGCCGGACGCGGTGATGCAACGCAAGAGCAGACCGAAGTAGAAAGCTTTGCGGTGCTTGAGCCTGTCGCTGACGGTTTCCGCAACTATCAGAAGAAACAGTATAGTGTAAGTCCAGCTGAGCTGCTGATCGACAAAGCGCAGCTCATGAACTTGACTGCACCGGAAATGACCGTGCTCATAGGCGGCTTACGTGTGCTGGGCGCAAACTACAACGACACCAAGCACGGCGTGTTCACGGATCGTGTAGGAACGTTAACGAACGACTTCTTTGTAAACTTGCTGGATATGGGCGTGCAATGGAAGCCTGTCGACGGCGGCGTATATGAAGGTCGTGACCGCCAAACAGGTGAAGTCGTGCGTACAGCGACGATCGTTGACCTTGTGTTCGGTTCCAACTCTGTCCTTCGTGCCGTGGCTGAGGTTTACGCCCAGGACGATAACAAAGAAAAGTTCGTGCGTGATTTCGTTGGAGCCTGGGTAAAGGTCATGAACGCAGATCGTTTTGATTTGAAGTCATAAGTCGTGCAGCAAGCTTACGCTTGTTCTTCTATAAATAAGGTCATCCACATGGATGGCCTTATTCGCATTGTTCCACGTGAAAACATTTGATAAACTTCAAACCTCAAACTTTACTCGTTAAACGTTAACATTTAAACTCTAAACTTTAACTGTTGAACTTCAAATTTTAAACTTTAAATCTTAAACGTCAAACTTCATTCCATACCCAAATCAAAACTGTTAAAAATTCCTAATAACCGACTAAAAACCTAACACCTATTCGAACCTATTTACTATTAAATGAGGTTGGGAGAGGAAATAGACATGGTCAGACCCGATATTCTTACCACAACCATTGATTTATCGATTGATAATGGCAGTAGTCACATTAAAGGTATATATGACAATTTGAATAATACGTTTATTTTTCCGAATGTAGTGGCTCAGCCGTTTGGGGAGCGATTTTTGCTGATGGAACAGGGGGATCCCTTGGACTTCCTGGATGTTCAGATTACGTCCCAAGCGATTGATACGGAGCAGTACCGCCATGTGTATGTAGGCAATCTGGCGATTGGCGACGAGGGCATTGTGCATGAAATCGTAGGGGACAAAGCCGTGCAAAAAAAGGCGCAAAGACCTGAAACGATGGTCACGCTGCTTACAGCGGCAGCTTATGCGATCGCCAGGAAGCACGAAGAGGCGATCAGACGCGGCAAAAATCGCATCAAGGCTGCAGTCAACCTTGGGACAGGGCTGCCGATCAGAGAGATTACGAAATTTAAAGATGAATTTGCGCAAAAAATCATTGGCGGCGTGCACTCCGTGACGTTTGTGACGACGCCGATTTTCAAGGGCGTCACCGTCGAGATGGAGTTCATGCTGCCGACAGATATCAGTATTGATGATGTTTCCGGTGTCTATGACATGGAAGCAACATCGAAGACACAGCTGGTCCATAAGGGCTTCGGCATTGCGGACGTAGGCGGTGTCGATATGGACATCGCATTCTTTAGGCCGGGGCTTGATCTGGACCAGCGGTATTCAACCGGCGCCAAAATCTATTTGAACGATGCCTTAGAAAGCATCCGCAATGAGATCAACGCGCAAGGTGAGGAGTTAATATCAAGTACGGCGGAACTAACGCTGATGCTGGTAAACAAGGAGTATGAAATCTACGCCGAGGGTAAAGTTGCTTTTGACATGACCAATCTGGTCAATCGTCATATGCGAATATTGGCGGAAAAGGTGCTGAAATATGCCCGCAACTCTTGGAAGCATGTCCGATATGCGAATGAGTTCTGGTTCATAGGTGGCGGGGCGGTTGTCCTCCAGCCTTGGATTGAGAAATTAAACGCGGAGCTCGGGCTGCCTATTCGCTTCGATCAGTCAGAGTTCAGCCAATTCCGCAATGCGCGCGGAACGTTCTTTTTGCTGGAGCATGCCTTGAAACGGACGGTTGAAGTGGCGGCAAGCATCGAATCGGATAAGGGAACAGCGAGCGGGAGCGGTTCCGATTGAAGAAACGGAGATCTACGGTGTTGGTTACGCCTGGCAAGGATGTGACACTCTATATTCCGTCCGACACGCCGCTTCAGGTGATTAATTATTTGAATCAGTTGAAAACAGAAGGTACGTTCAGTCAGGGAATTATGGATATCTTAACAAAGTATATTCTTGCGGAGATCTCGCCCGCGACATTGTCAAGGGAGGAAGGCTCCTCCAACGGGTTGTCCAGGGTCTATGAACCCTTTTCTGATCATGCTGATTTCATAGAAGAACCCGTCGAAGATCAGGTGCCTGGGGACGAGCCGGCAGCCAATCAGCAGACAAGCTACAGTCTGGAGGACATCTTTCGTCAAGCCAGCCGGAATGCCGGCAAGCTGCTGGATCAGCGAAGTTGAGGAGAGAAGCATTATACAGGCGGGTGAACTCCGATTATAGGCAAAGGGGGACATCGAATGTCTACTGAACAGGTCAACGAAAGTACGCGCGGCTACATGCATTATGAGGAAATTTTTCGCCAGCCCGATCTGGATATTTATACGCAAATGGCTTATATTGTACTGAAAAGCACGACTTCCGAAACGCATATTCCTGAATTAAAGAACATTTCCAAGCTTGGCCGTATGAATGACAAACAAACGATAAAGGCGCTGCAGAACCTTGTGGAGCTGAAAATTTTGTCCAACAAATTTTACCGACGTATGGTCGGTGATTTCAGAGATGATCGCCTTTCATGGGCGGCGAAGGGCTTATTCCTGTTCTGTAAGGACAACCCGAATATTTTGTTGGAGGAGCTGCTGGACATGGTCAGTGAATCCGGTGAGGATGAACAAACGATACGAAAGTCGTTAAAAGAGTTAAGTGACTGTGGTTATTTAGAAGAATACCCGGCCTGGAAACGGCTGGCCATATAATTGAATTCGAGGCACCCGCCACAAACGGGTGCTTTTTACTTGCCAAATTCAAGGGTATACTAGCTATAAAAGGAGAGATATGTATGAACATTGCAGAAGTGAAACGCGTTATTGAGGTTTCCAAGCAGGAAAAATGGCCTTATCCCCAAACTTTTCAAGCATTCGTTGAGGCAGGTGTGACTTCCTACCGGACAGATCTGACGGATAATGTCACTGTCTATTATGGCGATGGTGATAGCTATGAAGACCGGCACTCCACGATGGCGGAGAGACTGGAGATCGCTGACAGATTTCAGGGCGACGAGGTGCAAAAGGGGCTGCGGCATCATCAGGAGCATCGTACGACTTACACGGACTTTCTGAAAACGATGGCGGAAGCGGGCGTTCAATATTACATGGTCGACATGGCGAGCCGGAAGATCACGTACACAAGCGGCAGACCCGACGAAGCCTATACGGAAAGTGTGCCGGTGTGAATGAGAAGCAGCTGGCTGGCGAAAAAGCTGTAGAGTTTGTCAAAAGTGGGATGGTTCTTGGTCTGGGGACAGGGTCCACGGTTTATTTCACCATTGTAAAAATAGGAGAGTTGGTAAAGAACGGCCTGCAAATTAAAGCGGTTTCGACTTCTGCGGCTACGACGCGATTGGCGGAATCGCTGCGAATCCCCTTAGTTTCCATCAATGAAGTGGAAAGCATTGATCTCACCATTGACGGCGCGGATGAAGTCGACCAAGCGTTTAACGCGATTAAGGGCGGCGGCGGGGCGTTATTTTTTGAAAAGGTAGTGGCGCTGGCATCCAAGCAGGTGATTTGGGTCGTCGACTCGCAGAAGCGGGTCGAGCAGCTGGGCCAATTCCCGCTGCCCGTAGAAGTGACGCCGTTCGGTCACACGCATGTTCTGGCGAGATTGGCGGCACAAGGGTTGAATCCAGCCGTACGGAAGGTGGAAGAACGGCCGTACCTCACAGACAGCGGCAATTATATCATTGATTTGCACCTTGGTAGGCTTGAACGCCCATCCGAGCTCAATGAAACATTGAATGCCATGACAGGTGTTGTCGAGCATGGCTTATTCCTGAAGGTCGCACAAACCGTCATCGTTGGCCGGACGGACACCGCGGACGTGCTGACGCGCTGAGACAAGACGAAAAAAGGATAGTTGGACTGCGTAACCTTAGCAGTCTAACTATCCTTTTTGTTTGTGATCAGCCTCTGAGCTTCATTTTTTGCAGAAGACCCATGATGGTTTTGTCATCCAATTTCAGTGCGTCCATGGCAGCGATAATCATCGTCTCCGCCGAGCTGAAAAGCTGGCGAAGGGCAGCCATGTTCGAAGCGATCAGGGCTGGGTCCTGGGCAGGGTCAGCCAAGCGTGCCTGGATTTGGCTAAACGAGCTGAGAAGACTTTTGACATTGTTTTCTTGAACAGCAGTAGATCCAATCCTCGCATTGAGGAGGCGAACACCAAGAAGGAGCTCGTTAGTCATGCGGTCATTGAGACGGAATGCGGACAATTGAGATTGAATTTCACTCGTCAAGTTCGGATCCGGGGCACCGTTGTCGTAGTTGTCCAACATCGCCTGCACTTCACCGATTTTTCGCAATGCATTTGCAAGAGATTGTTTGTCAACGCCTGGGACATCTTGCAATTGACCAAGCATTTGTTCAAGTCTAGCTGATAGTAAGCTCATTGAGAATCCCTCCTTTCTAGTTTCTATTCTATGTACTTGAAGAGTCGGTTGTTTGGACGAGTAAATAGATTCATCCTATTTTTTTTCTTCATAGATAGCTATCACTTCCGGATTCAAGTCTTCCAACATACGATATGGTATAGTGCTAGAATTCAGAAAAAGGTGAATAGGTGATGCCGAGGAAGAATCAGATAGACCCTGCTTTTTGGAAGGGAAAAAAAGTATTTGTCACCGGACACACCGGATTCAAAGGAACCTGGTTGTCCATATGGCTGAGTGCCATGGGCGCTCATGTGACAGGTTACGCTCTGCCTCCTCCCACAGAGCCGAGTTTATACGGACTTTGTCGGATGGAGGAGATAGTGACTTCTCACCTCGCGGATATTCGGCATGGCGATGTGTTGACGGCAGCGCTGCTCGCGGCAAGGCCGGATATTGTCTTTCATTTGGCGGCACAACCGCTCGTTCGTCAATCCTACGAGTCCCCTGTTGAAACCTATGAGGTGAATATGATGGGAACGGTAAATCTGCTTGAAGCCGTCAGACAAGCTGCTGTCCAGGGCAACCCGGCGCAAGCGGTCATTATTGTAACGACAGATAAATGTTACGCCGTGCAGGAGGGGAACAAGGGCTATCGCGAAACCGACCGCTTGGGCGGAAGCGATCCCTATTCCAGCAGCAAGGCATGCGCAGAGCTGATTACAGCGGGATACCGCCAAGCTTTCTTTGGTCCGCGTACACCGCTTGCAGCGCAAGTTCCCATTGCTTCGGTAAGAGCGGGCAATGTGATTGGCGGCGGGGATTGGGCGAAGGATCGACTAATGCAGGACAGCTTTCGCGCGCTGCTCCAAGGGAAGCCGATTCCGATCCGATATCCCCGCGCGATACGTCCTTGGCAGCATGTGCTGGAGCCGCTGTCCGGCTACTTGCTGCTAGCACAGCGTCTCGCCGAGAGCGGCCAAGTACATGCGAAGGCGTGGAACTTTGGCCCTGACGCGGCAAGTGCAGTCGCTGTCGAGCAGGTAGTCTGCCAATTATGCGAGCTTTGGGGAGGCGGTGCCACCTATGCGTCTGCAGGAGATAGCCATCCCTATGAGGTTCATGTGCTGCAGTTAAATAGCACCAAAGCGCGCCGGCAATTAGGCTGGCTGCCGAAATGGGATCTTCACACAGCCCTGGTGAAAACCGTGGATTGGATGAAGGCGTACTTGCAGCAGCGGGACGTCAGGGAAATTTGCTTGAAGCAGATTCACGATTATATGGGGGGTGAAAGTGGAGATGCACGTTAAGCCACTTAGCCTCCCGGGGACTTACGAAATCACGGTGTCCCCGATTACCGACCATCGCGGTTCATTTACGCGCATGTATGATGGACAGATTTTTAGGGAAATGGGTCTCGCCTGGGAGTGGGTGCAGGAAAACCATTCCTTCTCCAGGCACAAAGGTACGGTTCGCGGGCTGCATCTGCAATTCGGAGCCTATGCGGAGACAAAGTTAATCCGTGTGAGCAAAGGCGCCATAATGGATGTGTTCGTGGACCTCCGCGAAGGCTCGCCCACCTTCGGAGAGTGGGATTCCATGCTGCTTACAGAAGAAAACCATAAAATGGTTTACATTCCCAGAGGATTTGCACACGGATTTTGCACCTTGGTCGACAATTGTGAGGTAGTCTATAAGGTCGATAACTTCTATTCACCCGAACATGAAGGCGGGATTCTGTGGAGGGATGAGACACTTCGGATCCATTGGCCGATTGTTCATCCCGTCATTTCGGAGAAAGATCAGAAGCTTCCCACTTTGGAACAGTTTATTCAAGCAAATTTTTAATTGCTAATAGAAAGTTAGGGGGATTATCGTATGATGCCACTCGTTAGTATTCTTATTCCTACCTATAATCGACCCAAGTACTTTGAAGAAGCCTTGAAAAGCGCACTCGCACAAACGTATTCCAATATTGAAATTGTCATTAGTGATAATAGTGACAATGACAAAACGAAGAAAATTGTAGAGATGTACCAGACCAAGGCGGTCAACGGTTCCGTGATCAGATATGTCAAAAACAAAAAAAATGTCGGCCCTATCGCCAACCAGCAGCAGTGTCTGGACCTAGCAAAGGGAGAATTTATAAACTACTTGATGGATGATGATTTATTCCACCCGCAAAAGATTGAGAAAATGATGGCCTATATGTTGAAGGACAACGGCATCTCCCTGGTCACCTCGCGGCGGCGAGTCATCGACGAGAACGGCAATCAGCTCTACATGCCGCCGTTGTGGACATTTAAACCCTTGTACACCAGAGATACGGTCGTTGACGGCCGGGTGCTCACGAAGAAGATGCTGCAGGATCGGACGAACTACCTGGGGGAACCGACCACAGTCCTCTTCCGCAGAAAAGATTTGAAAGAACCTTTCGGTGTCCTGCTGGGCCGACAAGTCTATTTTGCTGTCGATATGGCCAGTTGGCTCAACCTCTTGTCCGTAGGCAAGGGTGTCTATATGGTTCAGCCGTTAAGTTATTTGCGCTACCATGACAAACAGCTGTCCCAGCATAAACGTGCGAAAGAAATAGCCAAATTGGATAAGTCGACTTTTGTCTACTTTGCGAGAAAGAAAGGGTACTTGAAGCCGAACGAAAAAGTGTAACAGGAGGGGGAGCGCAAATGAAAGAAATTCTCCGCAAGTATAAAGCGGCAAGCAGTGCGGAAATCGACAGCTATTGCATTCCCATCCTTGTCAAAGGTGAGGTGCGCGGCCGCTTACGGCCCATTACCTTCGATACCGTGCAGAACGATGCCGAAATTGGCATGCTCAGCGCGTGGAGACACGCGTCGGGCACATGGTTTACTACACAGTTTCCTCCTACGGAGGAGGGAACGAAGCGGTGGCTCCAGCATCAAGTGGTCGACGCGGAGGACCGCATTCTGTTCTTCGTGGAGGACGAGTCGCATACGCCGGTCGGCCAAGTAGGTCTCATCCATTATGACGAGAACAAGAAGGAATGCGAGTTCGACAACCTTTTGAGAGGGAGAAAAGGGCAATTCGGCAATATTATGATTTACGCACTCATTGCCATCGGAGAGTGGAGTATTCGGGTTTTGAGTATTGAAAATGGCTTTATTAACGTGCTGGCCGACAATGTACGCGCTATTCACATTTACCAGAGGTTAGGGGCAAACGAAGTGAAGCGGGTGCCGTTAGTGAAACAGACGGAGGGGCATGCGATCCGCTGGGTACCTGCCGGGGATTCCTTCTCCGGTACAGCTGAACGGGAAATGACACAGATGGTCATCACGAGACAAGCGTTTATGAACTTATTTTTTGCACATCGACAGGGGGAGGGAGAAGGATGAAAATCAGGCTGTTTAAACCTTCTGTAGGCGACGAAGAACTGGAAGGCATTAAACAGGCGTTCAACGTTGCCTGGCTGGGGCTGGGCCCGCGGGTGGGGGAGTTCGAACAGAAGTGGAGCCGGTACATCGGCTCCAGCGAATCTGTCGGGGTGAATTCGTGCACAGCGGCCCTGCATTTGGCTTTATCTGCGTTTAACTTTCCGAAGGGCAAAAAGGTGCTGGTTCCGGTTATGACGTTTGCCTCAACGGCGATGGCCGTTCTCTACCATGATCTGATCCCCGTATTCGTAGATATCGACGAACGGACGCTGGGCATAAGCCTGGAGGATCTGGAGCGGAAGTACGACCCAGACTGCGTGGCGGTGATGCCGGTCCATTTTGGAGGGCACCCTGTGCCGATGGATCAGCTGGTCCCTTGGGCTCGCGCCCGCGGTTTGAAAGTGATTGAAGATACCGCCCATTCTGCGGGAGGGAAGTACCAGGGTAAGGCGCTGGGAACGTGGGGGGATATCGGATGCTTCAGCTTTGAGGAAAAGAAATGTATGACCACCGGCGATGGCGGCATGATGTCCTCGAACGACCCTGAGCTGTTAAAGCCGCTGCGTCATGCCCGCTGGGTCGGGATTAATAAGGATACATGGGAACGTTACGAGCAAAATGCTTCCAATCATCCCGATGCCAACAGTTGGTACTACGAAATATCCGACATTGGCTATAAGTATAATATGAATGATCTGATGGCCTCGATTGGCTTGGCTCAGCTGGAGAAGCTGGACCGGATGAATCGCAGAAGAGAAGCCATTCTTCAGCAATATATATCCGGCTTGCAGCAGAATCCATCTGTGAAAGTGGCGATCCCCTACAATTTGCACGACTCCTCCTATTGGGCGTTCATCGTGCGGGTTAAGGATCGCGAACGTTTTATTCTGCATATGAAGGGCCACGGTATTGCAACCGGCGTGCACTACATGCCGCTGACGATGCATCCGCTATTTGCGAAATATGCCGCAGAGACGCCGACAGCCGAATCCATATGGAGAGAGCTGGTCACGCTGCCGCTGTTTCCCGACTTAACGGATGAGGAAGTCGCTTACGTTATTTCCGCTATTCATGCATATGTACAATAAAAAAATCCCCTTGCAGGAAGATCAGACCGGTACAATACGGTCAATCTGCAAGGGGTAATTTATTTGGCTCCTGGTTCTGCGCTTCCAGCTCAGCGAGTATGAATTTTAACTGGTTGGCGGAGTAACCAAGTTTCCGGTATTTGCTGCATTCCGCGGCCAGGAGCTTCACCCTCTTGATGAGCTCTTTGCGGTACATGCCGTCTGTCTCCTGGTTCCACCTCGCGAACCGCTTCTCCACCGTTCGCCTCAAGTTGTTTATGGCCTGCAGATAAGCTTCGTCTTGGGCAAATAAGCCATGCCTTCTTGCGGCCACCGTATGGTCGATCCAGTCGCAGAGCAGCGCCATTCTGGATCCGGTGCTGCGCGATAACTGCGTAGCATGCTTGCGGAAGGAGCTCAGCGGGGTGGCCAGATAGACAGCGTTCTTCTTGGCCAGTAGAGTTAACCAGGAGGCGACGTCGACATTATTGTTAGCCTGCTGTCCCAGAAACTTGCCGAAGGGCTCGGTTAGGGCGGATTTGCGGAACAGCACGGTAGTTGGCTCGCCAATGTAATTGTATCTGTCGTGCAGCATTCGGGCGATCAGCGTCTTTCCCTGAATGACAGCCCTCTTCTGCCCGCCTTCGAGGAAAGGAACGGATTCAGGCAGCGTTTTGACATAACGCCCCTGCTCGTCAATGGCCTTTCTGCGCGAAGTGACAAGCGAAACCTCTTTATGCTTTAACAAATATGGAAGCATTATCTCTATTTTCTCCGGATGAAAAAGGTCGTCATCCATTAAATAGTTGATATATTTGCCTTTGGCATAAGCAAGACATTGATGCTGATTGGCGATAGGTCCTTTGTTTTGTTTATTTTTATAGTACCTGATAATGGAGCCGTGCGGCATGGCCTTGTACGCTTTGACAATTTGGGCAGTCTCATCGTTATCACTGTTATCACAGACAATAATCTCAAGATTCGTATAGGTTTGGTTCACCGCACTCTTCAAGGCCTGCTCAAACAGCGCAGGACGGTTATACGTCGGGATCAAAATGCTTACTAGAGGGCACGTGCGCCTTTTCTTGTTTGTCGTCACCTTGGACGACACGCTTACCATAGCTTCCAGGGAGCTCGTCCGGAGTCCCACAACTGCTGTAAATCCTGCTTATCTTTTAAAGTATCCATGGCATACCAGAATCCATTGTGCTTATAAGCTTGCAGTTGGCCGGCTGCTGCCAGCTGCTCCAAGGGTTCCTTTTCGAAAACCGTTAAATCCCCATCAATATAGTCAAACACCTCGGGCTGTAAAACAAAAAAGCCGCCATTGATCCATTTGCCGTCACCCTTCGGCTTTTCATTAAATCGGGAAACTTGATCATTGTCTCCAATCGTCAGAGAGCCAAATCTGCCGGAAGGCTGAACCGCCGTTACTGTAGCCCATTTGCCATGCGCTTGATGGCAGCTCACTATATGTGGAATGTTGGCATCCGTAAGTCCATCTCCATATGTCATTAAGAACGGTTCGTCGCCGATATATTTGCGAACTTGCTTGACGCGCCCGCCTGTCAATGTATCACTGCCTGTATCAACAAGTGTGACAGACCAAGGGTCTGTTTGCGAAGACAGGTATTGCCGGCTTTGTTTGCGAAAATCAAAGATGACATCCGAAGCATGCAGCTCGTAATTGGCAAAGTACTCCTTAATAAGGTGGCCTTTATAGCCCACGCAAATAATAAACTCATGGAACCCATAGTAGGAATAGATCTTCATAACGTGCCAAAGTATAGGCTTTCCCCCTATTTCAATCATAGGTTTAGGTATGATGCGGGTTTCTTCACTAATTCGCGTTCCCATCCCCCCGGCCAAAATAACGACCTTCATGCGCATTCCCCTCTCTTTCTATGAATAGTGGATTACTATAACATATGCGAGAATCGCCGCTTTGACAGGGACAGCTATAAATAGTCAAATAGATAACGTTTCGGCAAAAAGTGTCATGAAACGAGTCAAATGTCATATTTGCACCGAACTTGTAAAAGATTAGCGTTGATTTCATGACAAGAACATGAAATAATACAAAATGTAGTCCTAAATACCCATATGTAGGTTGTTGGTCATAATTTAATTTAGTATAAAAGTAATATCTTGGATATGAATTGGAGGCGAAATTGAATAAAAAGTTACATAAAATGACATTTAACTTCATTTAACTATGAGAGAGGAAAGGGTTGAAGGTTTTGCAGCTTAAATTATTTCGTTCAACTGTAAGAGTTTTATTGGCAGTTGTCATGGTTAGTTATTCGTTATTATCAGGTCTCATCCAGCCGGCTCATGCCGCGAATTCCTTTGAAGTTGACGTAAATCAGAAGCAAATGAATTTTAATACGCCTACTGCGTGTACAGGCTCCAAAAATCCTTCTTCGACTACGGCGACCTGGAACGCCGGTGATCAATGTTTGTATAGTACTGTTTTTACAGGTACCGATACCAGTGGGAGTGCTCTTACCGTTGACGCGGTTGTCACGATTACCAGCATTGACTCCAAAGCCCATATCAACGTGTTTGATTTGACGGATAGCACGTATAACGGACGCTTTAACCCGGTCATTTATACCGATGGTGCAGGCAACCAGGGAGTTACCTATACGATTAATTTTTATAAGCATTCGTCGGGTATAAGCTTAGGCACGATAGGATCAGCAGAAGCTGTACAGCTAAAAAACTTTTTTATGACGTCGATCGATATTGACGGGAGCTCTTCAGCTACGGAGTATGTTGAGGTTTCCGGATTTCAAAACTATCAAGTAGATCGAGACACGCAATTAACGGTGAAAGAGTCGACTGGAGGGCGAGTCCAGTTTAAAGGGATTTCCAGATCTGTTAGCGGACTAGTGTTCGATAACAGCGACTCCGCAATCGTCTATTATCAGAATCCGATTAGTTCAATTAGTCTGGTCGGCGGAAATACAGGACCGCTCGGTTCGGCAGGGGATGCGTCTCAGCGGCTGTTCTCCTATGACTTTGGCGCTTCCGGCGGCGTAACGATGTCTACATTTACGAACCCGGTAACCAAGGATACGCCTGTAGCTCCAACGAAGCCTGTGGCTACCCCGCAGACCGTAACGACAGCGCAAGATACACCTAAGAGCATTACGTTGACAGGAACGACCACAGACGGTGGAACACTGACATACATCATTCAAAATCAGCCTGCGCATGGCACATTAGGAACATTGAGCGGTGGTACCGTTACCTACACACCTGCAGAAGGGTATGTCGGTGCGGATAACTTTACTTTTATTGCTCAAAACGGAGCTGTAGCCAGTGATCCGGCTACAGTCAGCATTAACGTCACACAGGGCAATCGCGCGCCGGTAGCGACGCCGCAGACAGTGGCAACAACAGTGAATCAGAGCAAACTGATCACGCTTGCCGGAACTGATGCGGATGGAAATAATCTGACCTATGCGATCAGCAGCGGACCCTCTCATGGTACGTTAGGAACACTGAACGGCGGCGCAGTTACTTATACGCCTGACGAAGGGTATGTAGGTCCGGATAGCTTTGCCTTTACCGCGTCGGATGGCCTGGCGACAAGTGCCCCAGCGACGGTCAGCATCAACGTTGCTGAAGGCAACCATGCACCGGTAGCAACGCCGCAAACCGTCTCGACGGTTGAGAATCAAAGCAAGCCGATGACACTGTCCGGAACGGACGCAGATGAAGATAGCTTGACTTACGCAATCAGCAGCGGACCCTCCCATGGTACGTTGGGAACATTGAGCGGCAGCGCAGTTACTTATACGCCTGACGAAGGGTATGTAGGCCCGGATAGCTTTACCTTTACCGCGTCGGATGGCCTGGCGACAAGTGCTCCAGCGACAGTAAGCATCAACGTTACCCAGGGTAATCGCGCGCCGATAGCGACGCCACAGTCCGTAACGACAGCAGAGAATCAAAGCAAGCCGATTACACTGTCCGGAACAGACGCAGATGAAGATAACTTGACCTATGCTGTCAGCAGTGGGCCTGCCAATGGTACACTGAGCGCCGTGAGCGGTGCCACTGTGACGTATACGCCGGCTGCCGGTTACAGCGGCCCGGACAGCTTCACGTTTACTGTGTCGGATGGCAAGGTCTCGAGCACGCCGGCAACGGTGAGCATTACCGTAACATCGGTCGACGACAAGCCAGTCGGTAACCCGCAAACTGTAACAACCAAGCAAGAGATTCCTGTAGGTATCACACTGACAGGTTCTGATGTCGATACCCCGGCAAACCAGTTGGTTTACGAGGTGCAAACGAATCCGGCACACGGTACGTTAACAGGCAATGGCAGTTCCTTAACTTATACGCCGGACTATAATTATGTCGGTTCGGATTCATTTACCTATGTGGTGAATGACGGTAACTCTGACAGCGAGCCTGTCACGATCCAACTGCAAGTCGACGCGTTCACACCGCTGGATGGCTGGGTTGGTAATCGGGCGCAGCATGATACGTTGCCGTATGTCATTGTAGCGCCTGGCGACCCGTTGAAGTTATCTGCGGTAAGCGCAGTAACAGCAGAGAGAATTGTTGCAATAGTCGGACAGGATCAAGTTCCGCTCACTATGATGAACGGGGATACCGCAGCTGCGGACGGGAAAAAGATTTGGAGCGCTACAAATTATCGTTTATCCGATAACGTAGCTGCAGGTGATTTGAAGGCAACTTTCATTGCCTATGACGGCAGCAATCAAGTTACACAGCGTGAAGATGATCGTCGTGTTCTGGAGGATAACGCTTATCACGTTCGCACAGAAATTAACTTGCGAGGCACGATCACAGATCAGGCCACGAAGCAGCCGATAACAGGTGCTTTGGTTACGCTGTATGATCCTACCGGAACGAGTAAGATCGGTGAGACGTACACAACCGGAGCGGACGGCAAGTACCATTTTGACCATATTAAAACGAAAAATTATTTGATCGTCATTAAACGCGACGGCTATGGCACGAAGAAAAGCGTCATATCGGCACTGCCGACGGATCTTACAAGTACGGAAATCGTACGCGACTACGAGCTGGTGAAGTTCAATCTGGCGTTAACGGCAGATCCTACAGCTATGGTAGGGGACGGTGTCTCGACATCGAAACTGAAAGCTGTTCTAACGGATAAAGAAGGGCTGCCAATCCCAGGTGTTGAAGTTGAATTCTCAGCACCGCGAGGTGCGTTACTGGATGCTGCTAATGCGCCGCATCTCACGCAGACGGCAATCACGAATGCACAAGGGGAAGCGACTGTTACGTACCGTTCGGAAAAAATCGAAGGCATCATCTCGCAAAACATTCCGATTACGGCAAAAGTAGACGACTCCGTGCATAACTTGTTTGCCACGGAACAACTTATTGTCACCTTCCAGCCTGCAAGTTTGAAGGGCATTGTGACTACGAACCAGGACTTGGACGGAAACGGCAAGCCTGACCCTATCGTTGGGGTTATTGTGAAAGTGACCAAAGATTTTGATGGGGATGGCATTATTGATTTCACCGGGGAAGCGGTAACCGGTCCTGATGGCAGTTACTCCATTGCGATTCCGCGCGGTGACTCTGATTACAACGTTGCCATTACGAAGACAGTCACGCTGGACGGACAGAGCAAAGAAGTCACTTTCGCTCAGACGGCGCACGTAGGCGCTGTTACAGGTATAGGTGGGGAGGATTTCCAATCCACCAAAACGATCAGCGGTATTGTGAACAGCAAAGATTCCAGCGGCTTGACGAAGCTGATGCCGCCGGTTGATAGCGGTCTGTTAGTTTACTTCAAGGATGCGGCAGGCCACTATATTGTGGATGCGGTCACTGGAGAGCCGAAGGGCTTCCCGGTCGGGGCGGACGGCGTGTTTAGCGCGACAAACGTCAGCCAAGGACAGTATACGCTGGAGGTCCGTTACAAGCATACAGACGGCAAAGAAATCATCATCAACCAGCGCGCAGATGGTACGCTTCCGGTTGTCAGCGTAACGGATGACGGCCAACTGAATATTGACGAAGAACTGATCGACCCGTACGGTACAATTACAAATGCACTTACGAATCAACCTATTGATGATGTACACGTTGTCTTGTATTATGCCGACACCACGCGTAACCGCGGCAAGGGCATTGCACCGAATTCGAGCGTAACGCTGCCGGCGCTGCCAGGCTTTGCACCGAATAATAATGGCAACCCGCAGGATAGCGATAGCTTCGGTAACTACGCGTACATGGTGTACCCGCAAACCGATTACTATCTGGTTGCTTCTAAAGACGGTTATAATAGTTATACAAGTCCGACAATCTCGGTAGAAACAGCAATTGTTCGTCACGATTTTTCAATGTCGCCGAAGGAAAGCAGCTCCGGCGGTGGTGGCGGCAGTGTCTCGGTGCCTTCGACTCCTCAGGAGACGACCAAGCCCGTTGTGGACGCAGCAACGAATATCCTAATCGGACAAAGTGTTTATGAAGAAGGCAGCAAAGTTCCGGTGACGGTAGAGTTCGGCAACCTGTCCGGTACGAATGAAGGAAGCGGAACCGTGAAGCTGGAGCTTCCGCCAGGCGTACAAGTGGTAGATGCCAACAGTGGTAAAGTGGAAGGCTCGACAATTACTTGGGAAGTTCCACTGCAGGCGTCCATGCCAACAGTGACGTTTAAACCAGTCCTCCAGTTGCCGCAGATCGACGGCAAAGAGCAGCAAATGGAACTGACTACATCCTTTATTTACGCCGGAACTTTGAAAAATCCGGAGTTAGCAAAGTCCTCCGTGAAACTGGACGTCGTTTCCAACCGGTTCGGTGATCACGAGCATTACCGCTATATTACGGGCTATCCGGATAAGACATTCAAAACGGATCGCAGCTTGACCCGTGCAGAGCTTGCAGCCATTATGGCACGCTTGATCGGCAAGTATGACGGCGCTGATCCTGGTTATAAAGATGTAAGCAAGAAGCATTGGGCTTATGGCTACATTAAGGCTGTTACCGCTGAAGGCCTGTTCGCGGGCTACGATGATCAAAGCTTTAAGCCGGATCAGCCGGTCACTCGCGCTGAACTGGCAGCAGTTATGGTCAAGTTCCTAAAGGTGAATAAAGGAACACCGGTTAACCTTCATTTTAAAGATATCAAAGGCAACTGGGCGATGGCCGATATGGAGGCGTTGTACCGCAATCATATGGTAAGTGGCTATGAAGACGGCACAGTGAAGCCGAACAGTCCGATTCGCCGGGTAGAAGCGGTCGTACTGATTAATCAAATGCTGTATCGCGGACCGCTAGCCGATATCAACCCGACGTTCCCGGACGTGCCAGCTAAGTATTGGGGCTTCGGGCATATCGAGGAGTCTTCCGTATCGCACAAATCCAAATGGGATAGCGCTGGCGTAGAACACATTACGGAGCAGCTCCCGGATCAAGTGCAGTAAAATTACTAGTAACCCCGTTCATCTTAAGATGGACGGGGTTTGTTATTTCTCCCCACGCCGCCGCATATAAAGCCTCAGCAGCGACAGCTCGTGCAGCTTCTTTTTTGAACCCCGATAAACGATGATTAACATGACCGCGGTCACAGGGTACACGGGGATGGAGTCATAGAGCTTCCAGCCGGTGTAGGTCAGCGTATGATTGATGACATTAAGCCATTCAAAAAATAGCGAGAAACAGGTCCAGATGAAAATGTACCCAACAGTTTTAAAGACAGGAGCATGATGAGTGGAAAAAGAACGATTCGATTAAAAAAAGTGCGTATAGGCGAGGCTAAGTTGATCAGGAATAAGTAGTGTTTTAAAGTTCATATAGCTTAAGGCAGTATAGTTTTGGAACAAATAAGAGGCTGCTAACCAGTATACAAAAATTCCAGGATGTGCAGCCGCTTTTTTAGTTTTAGAAAGAACAAGAGAACGGTCAGGTTGAGAATCACATAAAACATAAAAATCATTGCAGAAAAACTCCTTAACAGATCTACTGTCTATTTATCATATCCAAAAATACGAAATTTTTATTTCCCTCTCACCAGTCCTTATTCCAAGCATACTGTGTAAAAAGGTGGTGATGAAATGGCGTTTACACTGGCTGATTGGCTAACTTACACGCTGTGGGCTATTTTCGGATTTATGATGATTGACTTTCTGATCGCCCTATTCGGGTCGTTCTGGTCGGGGTCCTTCGATACAACATTCCTTAGCTATTTAAAAGATATTATGTTCTACGTGATACCGCTGAATTTTCTGCTGTCTATGGTGGCGATTGATCCGACGGGATGGATTGTCATCGTGGTTTATTTTATAGGCGGATTATCGATCATAATCAAGTATGTAATGGATATTGTGAGAAGATTGCAAAAGATGGCTTCTTCATAAGGAATGTGTGGCTGGACCCTCTGTGTGGAGGGTTTTTTGTTGTGCAGAGAAGGTAGAAGGTAAAGCTGATTCACACATCGTTACGATTTATTGTGATTGAAATCACAAGGCGGGAACGCCGATTTTTATATACTGGGATCATCCTAAGAGAGAAAAGAGGAGATCCTGATGTTAAATGAGAAAACGATCCAAGTCATCAAATCGACCGTACCGGTGCTGGAAACGCACGGTACCGCGATTACGAAGCGGTTTTATCAAATGTTGTTTACAGATCATCCAGAATTGCTGAATATATTCAATCATGCGAACCAACATCAAGGCCGGCAGCAGACGGCTCTGGCCAATGCCGTGTATGCAGCCGCGCTGCACATCGATAAGCTGGAGACGATTCTCCCGGTTGTGAAGCAGATTGCGCATAAACACCGCAGCCTCGGCGTGAAGGCGGAGCATTACCCGATTGTCGGCGAGAAGCTGCTTGCTGCGATCAAGGATGTCCTCGGCGACGCGGCGACAGACGACATTATTCAAGCATGGGCGGAAGCCTACGGCGTCATTGCCGATGCTTTCATCGGCGTGGAAGCCGACATGTACGCGCAAGCGGCGCAACAAACCGGCGGATGGTCGGGGGATCGGGCGTTTCGAGTGGCGCGCAAAGTGCAGGAGAGCGAGGTTATTACCTCTTTTTATCTGGTGCCGGAGGATGGAGGCGCTGTGGCTTCCTTTGAGCCGGGGCAATATGTCAGTGTGAAGCTGGAGATCCCCGGTGAAGTGAATACGCATATTCGCCAGTATAGCTTATCGGATTCCCCGGATAAACCTTACTACCGCATCTCCGTCAAGCGGGAGGATGTGTATCAGGACAAGCCGGCAGGTAAAGTGTCCAACTATCTGCACAACGAGCTTAAACAAGGCGACACCCTGTGGCTCTCGGCGCCGGCAGGCTCCTTCACCCTGGATCAGCAGGATGAGCGTCCAGTGGTGTTGATTAGCGGTGGCGTTGGTTTGACGCCAATGGTGAGCATGCTGGAAACGCTCGCTCATACGAATCCAAGCCGCAAAGTTACCTTCATTCACGCCGCTCAGAACGGGAACGTTCATGCGCTGAAGCAGCAGGTGACGGATTTGGCCAGCCGCTCGCCGCAAATTGCAGTCCACTGGTGCTATGAGAGACCGACGGATGCAGACCGCGAGCTGGGCCAGTTCGACAAGGAAGGCTATATCGACCTGCCGTGGCTGCAGCAAATCATTGCGACTACAGATGCAGGCTTCTACTTCTGCGGTCCGGTGAAATTCATGAGCACCGTCAATCGGCTGCTGAAGGAATGGGGCGTCAGTGAAGCTGACATTCACTATGAATTCTTTGGCCCGGCTGGAAGCTTGGAGCAGGTTGAACCGGCAGGAGCACGCTAACCAGCTTATAACCACAGCGATTCAGCCGCTGATTAGGACCGCTTGTTCCCGCCTGCCTGTTGGCGGAGAAGCCGGTTGACTGTTTCACGGCGGAGGCCGATGAATTGGCCGATTTCATCTTGTGTCAACAGTTCATTCAGCCCTACGGAGGGAAAATAAGCCTGAAACCACGCTTCGAGCTTGCGGAGCTTCTCGGCAGGCGCAACCTCCGTGAGCTGGTCGATCCTGCGCTGCATCATGCGCAGCTTATCCTGCAGCTGCAGCGCGATGTCGCGGTACTGCTCAGGATTACGTTCCAGCCCGCTGTACCAAGCTTCAGGCAATAGCAGTTCCACTTCGCAGGTCATCAGTGCGACAGCTGTACCGTAATAGGGATTGGGGCTGATCAGCGAGTGATGCGGAATCGTCTCGTCAGGTACAATCACATTGACCAGAATTTGTGAGCCGTCCTGATGAACGCGGACGATTTTTAATAAGCCGCTCTTCAGATGATACAGAGGCCCGGATTCCCCTTGGCGGAATAACGTTTCGCCTTTATGCAAGATCATAACGGAACAACACCTTCCAACAAGAAAAAAGCGAAGGCCGAATCATTCGGCATTTCGCTTTTTATTTTTTCCTCCATTATAGCAGATATTAAAAATCAAAGTTATCCGGATCCGGGCCGACGCGCAGATTTTGGTTTAACCCATCGATTTGCGCCATATCCTCGGCGGATAGTTCAAAATCAAACACGGCTGCATTCTCATTAATCCGATGCTCTTTTGTGGATTTAGGGATCGTGACAACGCCGAGTTGTAAATCCCAGCGCAGGATAATCTGTGCGACAGATTTGCTATACTTCGCCGCGATCGCGGTGAGCACAGAGTTATCGAAAAGCTGGCCTTGCATGAGCGGCGACCAGGCTTCCAGCTGAATGTCATGCTTTTTGGTAAAGGACAAGAGCTCTTTTTGCGTGAGCAGCGGGTGGAATTCCACTTGGTTGATCATCGGCTTGATCTCAGCGTCTTTCATGACATCCTCCAAATGATGAACTTGGAAGTTGCTCACGCCGATCGCTCTGACACGGCCTTCACGGTACAGAGTTTCAAGCGCACGCCATGCTTCTTTATACTTGCCTTGTACCGGCCAGTGGATGAGATACAAATCCAAGTAGTCCAGACCCAGTTTATCCAAGCTGGCTTGATAAGCCGCTAACGTGGGCTCATAACCAAGATCAGCGTTCCATACTTTAGATGTAATAAAGAGCTCCTCCCGCGCAATTCCGTTTTCCTGCATAGCTTCACGAATTGCTTGGCCTACACTTGTTTCATTGCCGTAGATCGCCGCTGTATCGATACTGCGGTAGCCGTGGCGGATCGCATGCTTGACAGCTTCCACAAGTCCGGGCCCTTCTTCTACTTTGAATACGCCGAGTCCAAGCCAAGGCATCTCCACATTATTGTGTAATTTGGTTGTGTCTTGTAAATGCTTCATCATGGGAATAGCCTCCTGAAATTGTAGTTTGGTGTGTTGTATCTTTTGCTTCTAATTTTCGTGCCCAGCCCGTTAAGAGAACAGCGCCGAGAACCATGAGCGCGCCTACCCAAGTGGTGTGGATCAGCCCGATAGAATCAGTTACGATCCCGCCCAAGTAAGCTCCAAGGGCAATCCCCGCATTGAAGGCCGCGATATTCATGGCGGATGCAACGTCTTTTGCTTTTGGCGTGAACCGCTCGCTGAGCATGACGACATAGACTTGTAAGCCCGGCACGTTCATAAAGGCTAATAAGCCCATGAAGAATACAGTGATTAGGCCTATGACAGGATGAGGGGCTGTAAACATTAATAAGAACAGAATCGCGGCCTGAATAACAAACATATAGAACAAAGCTGACAATGGTTTACGGTTCGCCGCTTTGCCGCCAATCACATTACCGATGGCAATGGCAACGCCATAGACAAGCAGGAGAATTGCGACTGTACTTTCTTTGAATCCGGTTATGTCATGCAGCAGCGGAGATAAGTAGGTAAACACTACGAATGTACCGCCATATCCTAGAGCTGTAATTGAAAAAGAGAGCAGTAACCGCTTGTTCGTTACCAGCTTCACCTGCTCGCTCATCGGCGTTATCGAACCTTTACGCAAGTTGGAAGTGACCAATGTCAGATTAGCTATGAAAGCCAGAATGCCTACAGCTACTATAGCCATAAAAGCAGCTCGCCATCCCAGTTGTTGCCCTATAAAAGTTCCTATGGGCACGCCGGTCACTGTTGCGACGGTAAGCCCGGAGAACATAATGGAAATTGCACTGGCTCTCCGATGATCAGGGACGAGGTCCGCGGCAATGGTGGAGCCGATGGACATGAACACACCGTGCGCAAGCGCCGAGACGACGCGCGCTATCAGCAGAACGCCAATGCCGGTAGCTGTAGCGGCAATCGCGTTGCCGGCAATAAAGACGATCATGATCCATAACAGCAGCGATTTGCGGGACATTCCCGATGTCAGGGATGTTAATACAGGGGCTCCGAACGTAACGCCTAAAGCATACAGCGTAACCGTAAGCCCGGAAGTTGTAACGGATATATGCAAATCGTCAGCAATAAGCGGAATCAGCCCTACACTGATGAATTCTGTCGTACCAATGGCAAAAGCACTAATCGCAAGTGCCAGTAGAGCCAAGGTGCTCTTCTGTTTCTCTCTATCCATCATCTTCACTCCTTACATACTAGTCATCGCCGGCCGGCAAATGCTATTATGAACCAAGACGGGGCAAATGAATAGTACGTACTTCGAAGTGTTATAGTAACTGAAAAGTAATATAGGCACCTAAAAGTACCTATAGATGAGGAGTAATGAAATGAACTATCAGAAGAAATACAATATTTCCGTAGAGGCAACCCTCGAAGTGATTGGGGGGAAATGGAAATGCGTGATCCTCTGCCATTTGCGGTGCGGAACCATGCGGACGAGTGACCTGAAGCGGCAGATGCCGAACATCACTCAGAAAATGTTGACGCAGCAGCTGCGGGAACTGGAAGAGGACGGCATTGTGACGCGGATCGTCTATAATCAAGTGCCGCCTAAAGTTGAGTATCATCTCACCGAGTACGGGTTAAGCTTGGGGCCGATTCTCGATTCCTTATGTATGTGGGGAGAGCAGCATATCATTAACAAATTCGGCGACAAGAATGCTGTATTGGAAGATAGTATTTTGAACCGGTAAACAAAAAGCACGAGTGTCGGAGGCGAGATACCTCTTACTCGTGCTTTTTATTTTGTTTAGCGAATACCTTTCATGAAGCCCTGAATCTTGCGGGATAGCATGAACAGGATGAGGCTTAGTATGAGCGCGACAACGCCGATGACGCCAAAGTATTGCATCTCTGTTTCAGGCGTGTAGAATTTGACGATCTGTGCATTCAAGGCTTGGGCCGCCGCGTTGGAGAGGAACCACAGGCTCATCGTTTGCGCGGAGAAGGCGGCTGGCGCCAGCTTGGTCGTCGCCGATAGGCCGACGGGGGATAGGCACAGTTCGCCGATCACGACAACGAAGTAGCTGAGGACGAGCCACAACGGGTTGACCAGCGAATGGCTGCCGCCGAAGTAAGCGGGCAACAGAATAACCAGGAACGAGAGACCGGCCAAGAATAAGCCTAAGGCAAACTTGGTCGGAATCGTCGGCTGGCGGTTGCCCAGCTTGACCCAAATCCAGGCGAAGACAGGCGCAAAGCAAATAATGAACAGCGGGTTCAACGATTGGAACCAGGCTGGGGAAATATGAATCCCGGCAAAGTCCAGCTGCGTGCGCTGATCCGCATAATTCGCCAGAATGGTCGAGCCTTGTTCTTCAATTGCCCAGAACATCACCGAAGCGATGAAGAGCGGAATGTACGCAATAATTCGGGAACGCTCGGTAGCAGTCGTCTTGGAGCTGTTATACATGACGATGAAGTACAGCGTCGGGATCAGAACCCCCAAGATGCCCACTAACGAAATGAACCGTTTGAACGTCAGGAGCCCGGTCGTAATGGCGATGATGAGCAAAATAATAACCACAATCGCAACTGTGACAATCAGGGTATATCCCTTTTTCTTTTGCTCAGGCGCCAGCGGGTTGGCTACGAGCGTGCCGGCCAGGCCAAGGTTTCCCTTTTTCGTCGATATAAACACGATCAGGCCGATAAACATCCCAATCGCAGCCAGTGCGAAGCCCAGGTGAAAGTTGTATTGCATGCCAATCGTACCTACAACCAGTGGAGACAGGAAACCGCCAAGATTGATACCCATGTAGAAAATGCTGAACCCTGCATCGCGGCGATTGTCCTCGGGGCTATAAATCTCCCCTACAATGCTGGAAACGTTCGGCTTGAGCAAGCCCGTCCCAAGCACGATCAGCACCATCGATACGAAGAACATCGGCACACTGCCAGGCACGGCCAGCACAATGTGCCCAAGCATGATCAGTATACCGCCATAAAAGACAGCTCTTGATGTTCCGAAGATCCGGTCGGCTAACCAGCCTCCAATAATCCCTGACATGTACACCAGGGAACCGTAGATCGACATGATTGATAAGGCAAGGCTCTTATCAATGCCAAGGCCGCCTTTTGTTACCTCGTAATACATATAGAAAACAAGAATAGCGCGCATGCCATAATAGGAGAACCGCTCCCAGAACTCGGTGAAAAACAGCGTGAACAATCCTTTAGGATGTCCGAAAAAACCGTGCTGGGGGACGCTCGCCACAATTTCCTGTTTTTTAGATTCCAACATGTAATAACCTCCTTAATCCTTATGTATGGTGTCCTCTTGAGAGCAATACTAGCCATTCTACTTAAATTTCATGGGCTTGTCATGGCAATATCATTTTTTCCGCTTGTGCCTGAAAGGCGAAATATTGATATTCCCGCGCACCCCGAACGCAGCTATCACAAATGCTCCTTTTCTTATAAAGCGGATTTTGTTGCATTGTCGCCAGGGTGAAGCCCAAGTTATAGTTGATTGGCGGGGTTCGAAACACCGACAGAAAAAAGGGAGTTGGGTATCGATGAAGACAAAGAGCAAGTGGTTAAGCGCGGCGCTAACCTTGACACTCGCATTTGGTTTGGCAGGGTGCGGTCAATCCGCGGAGTCATCCAAGGGGAGCGGGACAAATACCAGTTCGCCGAATGCGGAAGCTTCCAAAGACACTCAGAAAAAAACGAATCTGGATTTCGTATGGTTCTCTGACGGCAACGAAGGCGAAGTCATGAAAGGTTTGCTGAAACAATATGAAGAGAAGAATCCGAACATCAAAGTGAACTTGGTGGAAGTCGCTTATGCGGATATGAACACGAAGCTGAAAACGATGATTTCCGGAGGCAACCCTCCAGCTCTGGCACGTGTTTCCGACACTTCGACATTTTTTAACCAAGCTTTGGATTTGACGCCTTATGTCGGCGATCCGAACGCTTTTGCCGGTCAGTTCATGGATACGCTTAAGTCGTATTATGTAACAAAAGATAAGAAGATCATCGCAGTTCCGCTGGATGTGACAGCGAACGGTTTGATTTATAATAAAACGTTATTTAAGAAAGCGGGCGTAGAAGTTCCGACATCTCCGGATAAAGTGTGGACGTGGACGGAATTCGAGGCAGCATTGAAACAAGTGATGGATAAAGGCGGAGCGAAGTACGGTCTGGTTTGGGACTTCTCCACACACAGATGGTCGACGCTTCTCTACGAATTCGGCGGCAGTATGATGTCCGTAGACGGTACCAAAGCTACATTAAATACAGACAATGCGGTGAAGGCGCTTGATTTCTTCGTTAAGCTGCATAAAGATGGCGTCATGCCGACATCGGTATGGCTCGGTGGCGACAACCCGAACAACTTGTTCCGCTCGGGAACGGTTGCAGCTCATCTTGCCGGTAACTGGATGCTCAGCAACTACAAGACGATCGACAACTTCGAGTGGGGTGTGACATACCTGCCGAAAGAAATGACACGTTCCTCTGTACCAGGCTCCAAATTCCTGATGGGCTTCAAGAACACCAAGGTGGAGAAAGAGACGGCGGATCTGATCAAGTTCTTGTCTTCCAAAGAAGCGAATGGCAAGTATGCGACAGACTCTCTCTTCATGAGCCCACGCAAAGATAATGCGAAGCTGGATTATGCGTTCGGCAAAGAGATGTTTGAAGTGTTCGCGAACGAATTGGCGGCAACACCTGCAGAGGCAGGCGCGGATTGGTCCAGCGAGCTGGCGAACAAATTCCAGGCGGACCTGAAGACGGGAATCGTGGAAGTGCTTAGCGGCAAAACCACAAGCAAGGCGATGCTCGACAAAATGAATAAAACCGTTGATACGATTATCAGTGAGAACAAGTAATCTTGGATGGATGGGGGCTGAGCGTTCAGCCCCTTTTTTATAACAGGAGAAGGAGATCGGTATATGGAAGGGACTGTAAAAGCTGGCCGCAAGCCGTCTTCCGAAATGACGACAGGCAAGTGGAAGAGAGCCGTTGCTCCTTATTTATTTGTTTTGCCTAATTTACTCATCTTCACCGTATTTATCGTAGTTCCCGCCATATTCGGATTGCTGTACTCGTTTGCCAAATATGACGGTTTGAATCCTATGAAATTCATAGGGCTCCGTAACTATACAAAGGTGTTTACAACACCTGACTTCTGGAGTGCTTTTGGCAAAAGCGTGGAATATGTGGTCATTTCCGTGCCGCTCATCTATGTATGCTCCTTGGCGATCGCTTTGATTCTAAGCCGGGAACTTGCCGGTAAAGGGTTCTTTCGTTCGGTCTTCTATTGGCCGACCTTGATCTCCTACATCATCGTAGGTTTGACGTGGAAATGGATTTTCAGCGACAGCTTTGGCATTATGAACTACTTGCTGGGCTTGGCCGGCATCGAACCGGTACAATGGCTGACCGACCCGTTTCATGCAAAAATGACAATTATCGTAGCCACCGTTTGGTCCAGGCTCGGTTTCTATATGGTTATTTTTATTGCCGGTTTGCAGGCGATCCCGCAAGATTATTATGAAGCTGCAACGCTGGATGGCGCCTCCAAAGCCAGATCGTTCTGGAGCATTACGCTGCCCTTGCTCAAACCGACGAGCGTGCTCGTGGTTATGCTGAGCGTCATCGAGGCATTCAAGGCTTATCCGCTGATGAAGGCGCTGACCGGCGGCGGACCGGGCAAGGAGACGACCTATGTTGTGCAATATATTTACCAGATTGGCTTCGATAAACAAGACTTGGGCCTGGCCAGCGCAATGTCGGTCGTCCTGTTGGTGATCATTGCGGGGCTGAGCGTCATTCAGCTGAAGTTGACCAAGGGAGGAGGAGCGTCGTAAATGAAGTCCAGAAACCAACTGCTTTTATTTATCATTCTGATCGTCCTGGCTTTGTTGTTCATGTTCCCGGTGATTTGGGTTGTGCTTTCCTCCTTCAAAGATAAAACCGATCTGTATCAGTGGCCGCCAAGCGTATTGCCGAGCCATTTTACATTGGAGAATTTCGCGACGGCGTTCAATAAGGGGAACTTCGGCATTTATTTTATGAACAGCATTTTTGTCACAGTGACGTCCACCGTGCTTTTGCTGTTGTTCAACTCCATGGCGGGTTTTGCACTCGCGAAATATAAGTTCAAAGGTGACAATTTGATCCTGGTCGGATTCATCTCGACGCTGATGATTCCGCTTGAAGTGATCATGATTCCTATTTTCAAAGTCATTAGCACGCTTGGCTTATTCAACAGCCTGTGGGGGCTTATTATCCCTCCTGCGGCCACGCCAACGGGTGTATTCCTGATTCGCCAGTATTTGCTTTCCATACCTGATGAGCTGCTGGAGGCCGCCCGGATGGACGGCGCAGGTGAATGGAAGATTTACTGGAAAATCATTGTGCCTATGGCTAAGCCGGTATTATCGGTGCTGGCGATCTTCTCTTTCATGTGGAGATGGGACGACTTCCTGTGGCCGCTCATCGTGATTACCGATCCGAAGAAATATACAATCCAGCTCGCGCTTTCTAACTTTATCGGCGAATACAACGTGGACTGGGGCAGCCTGCTGGCGATGTCCGTCGTGACGATGGTACCGGTGCTCGCCGTGTTCCTCGTGTTCCAGCGTTATTTTGTCCAAGGTATGGTCACTTCAGGGATGAAAGGATAAGCAATCATGACAAATTCATTGGTTTATGAGCCGTTGCAGCTAAAAAATCAGGTGATTAACCGCTGGTTAACGAGCGGCATCTTCGAGAAGAAGATGACTTTTGTGCCAACCACAATGGAAGGCGATGTGAACGATTGGCTGTTGAAGGGGTTCTCCATTCATGAGAATCCATGCCGTAAGGAGTTCGTGACAGAGCGCCGCAGCCGCGTGCCGGAGCGGATCGCCGCGGAGAGCGCGCTGCCGGGCGCGTCATTGTCGCTGCTTGCGCAGGCGAAGCCGTGGAACGTGTACTTTCCTTGGGGCAATCCGCGCGTGGAATGGTCCGGCTTCTGGTTCGTGCCAACGTATCTGTGCACGTATGGCGTCACTGGCGTCATCGCCCCGTCGGCGCATCGCGCCAAGCTGAGCATCAAGACCTGCGGCGGCTTGACGCTGTGGGTGAACGGCAGCTTGGCGCTGGATTTCGCACCGTTTACCCGCAACATCGAGCAGGAAACGGAAGTTTGGATCGACCTGCAGGCGGGACATAATGAGCTGATGGTTTGCTTGGAGGATCTGGCGGAGCGGGATACCCAGTATTACTTCAGCATGGAATATATCGGCGACCAGCAGATCCACATCGCGGTGCCCCTGGATGAGGCGACCCCTGCGCATGAAGTGCAGGCTGTCGAGCAGGCGCTGCTTGGCGCCAGCTTCCCGGAGGATGTCGTCACTACGGGTGACGTGAAGCTGACGCTCTCCAATCCGTTGGATGAGCAGCTCACATTCGCGATGGTGTACGGCAGTGAATTTGACGGCAATCTGAAACGCCGCACTTCGGTACTGAAGCAGGGCGCTGCGGAATTGAACTTTGGCAGTGTTGACGACTATGTCATGGACTTCTCCGCGATGCGCTTCGAGACGAAAATCGGCCATGTACAGATAAATAAAATGGCAGCGCTGCAGCTATTTCCTGGGAAATTTGCCGCCGTTCAGGCGGATACCATTCAGGAGCGTAAGCAGCAAGCTCTGCATTGCATCGCACAGCAAGGCAAGCCGAATATTCATACTGCGCTTGCACGGATTCAAGCCGGTCACGATGTGGCTGCTGCAACGCAGCTGATCCGGGACGGCATCGCCTTCATTAACGAGCGCAAAGACTGTTCGGATTTCTACCTCGTCGGCTTGTTCAAGCTGTGGAAGGAATATCGCCATACGGATCTGTTGGATCCGGAACTGTGGGAAGAAATGAAAAGCTGCGTGTTGAACTTCCGCTATTGGATCGATGAGCCAGGCGACGATGTCATGTGGTTCTTCAGCGAGAACCATTCGCTGCTCTTCCACACTTGCGAGTTGCTCGGCGCCCAGCTGTTCCCGGATGAAGTGTTTACGAACAGTGGGGAAACCGGCGCCGTGCATAGAGCTAAGGGTGAGCAGCGGCTGACGCACTGGTTCGAGCGCTTCTTCGCCGAAGGGCTGGCGGAATGGAACTCCAGTGCATATATTCCGATTGATGCAGTAGGATTGCTGCATATTTATGATTTGGTCGAATCCGGGTTCTTGCGCGCACAAGCGAAAAAGGCGATGGATTTGCTATATTACTACATCACGTTAAACGCACGGAACGGGTATGTGGCGAGCTCGTTCGGCCGCTCCTACGAGAAAGAAATTAAAGGCCATTACACAGCCGGTACAACATCCATGTGCTGGATCGGATACGGCATTGGTAACATAAACAGCTATGCAATCAGCAATGTCATCTTGTGCCTGACGGACTATGAACCTCCTGCGGCATACGCTGATTATTTGCAGCCGGAAGAAGGGCAGGCGCTGACTTTCAAGTACGAACAAGGAAAAGACGGATACGCCAAGCTCTATGGTTACAAGACAGCCGATTATTCCCTGACATCTATCTATAATTTCCGTCCTGGCCACAGAGGGTATCAGGAACATGTGGCAGAACTGTTCTTTACGCCGGAAGCGCAGCTATGGGTGAATCATCCAGGCGAGCGCAATTGCTTCGGTTCGGGTCGTCCCAGCTTCTGGGCGGGCAACGGCTGCTTGCCGAAGGTAGCTCAGCACCAAGGGCTCTGCGTCCTTATGTATCAAAACGATCGTAATCATAATGTGGATTACACGCACGCGTATTTCCCGACGATGGCGTTCGACCGCAGTGTGCAAGCAGGCAATTGGTACTTTGCCGAAAAAGAGGGCGCCTATGCCGCTGTTTATGCACAAAACGGGATTGAATTGCAAACGTTCGGCCCTGATCAAGGCCGCGAGCTCGTATCGCCAGGCTATAACAATGTGTGGATTTTACGTGCGTCCAGTCAAAAGGAAAGCGGCTCATTCGAACAATTTATAGACGAAGTCGGCCGTATGGGACTGCAGGTTTCACCAAGCGAAGTCACGATTGAAGACACCAAGTACGGGGCCCTGCACATGGCTTGGGACGGGCTGCTGTCCGTGAATGGCGTGGAGCAGTCGGAAGATTTCGCCGGTGTCGAAGGCCGTATTGAACGAAGCATTCTGTAAGGGGGAAACGGAGACATGAATCGAGAGACAGTTTTATCTGCCATTCATGGTGTATCGGGTGCCATGAAATCGATGAAAAACGACAGCATGCAGGAGAAATTTCCGATCGGCTTAATTGATATTCACCTGTGGGAATGGCCGCAAGGGGTCGGCTTGTATGGCTTTTATCAATACTATGAGGAAACGAAGGACGAGCAGGCGCTCCAATTCCTCCTTGATTGGTACGACGCCAGAATCCGCGAGGGCTTGCCGGAAAAGAACGTGAACACCTGTTCGCCGTTGATTACGTTAATATCGTTATGCGAGTTGACCGGCAAAGAGACGTACATTCAGGTGTGCGACGAGTGGAGCCGCTGGGTGATGGACGGGATGCTGCGCACCGGAGACGGCGCCTTCCAGCACATGATTACCGGTGATCCGAACGATGGCCAGATTCTGATCGACACTTTGTTTATGACCGTTTTGTTCCTGACTAAAGCAGGCGTATACTTCAATCGTCCGGAATATGTCGAGGAAGCCAAACGCCAATACCTCATTCATATCAAATACTTATATGACAAAAACAATGGCCTGTTCTTCCATGGTTGGGACTTCAATGAAATGCACAACTATGGTGCCGTTCATTGGGGACGCGGCAACGGCTGGTATACATGCGGCATCGTCGACTTTATCGACATGGCACCGCTGGAAGACGGCCTGAAGCAGTATTTGCTCGACACGATGCGTGCTCAAGTGTCAGCACTGGCGAAGCTGCAGTCCGCTGACGGCATGTGGCATACGGTGCTGGATGATCCAGCTTCTTATGTCGAAACCTCGTGCACATCGGCCTTCGGCTACGGCATCCTTAAGGGAGTCCGCAAAGGGTACCTCGACCCGCAATATAAAGAGGTCGGCTTGAAAGCGCTGGAAGCGACGATCCGCCAGATCGACGCGGACGGCGTCGTGCAGCAGGTTTCCTACGGCACACCTGTCGGGGGCGACGCTCAATTTTATAAGGATATACCGATAAGTCCTATGACTTACGGCCAAGCGCTGGCACTTTTGATCCTAATGGAAGGCTTGAAATTAACATAGTCCAAAGTATACTTAATGGATAGGTTCGTGCGAAGCTGCACGAGCTATCCATTTTGTGCTACATGGAATGATGGAATCAGCTATTTGGTATATGGGGTTGAGTGGATGAAATGGCCAAAACGATTTAACACCGTTTTCTACAAACTGATGTTTACCTACAGCCTGCTGCTGCTTGTCACCATTGTTTTTGTAGGTATTACATCGTATGTCATTATTGCGAGAACACTCAATGAGGAAGTGGAACGAAACGACAAGGAACTGCTTGCCTACGTAGAAACAATGTCGGAGCACAGCGTGTTTACGACGGTTCAAAAGCTCTATCAGAAATTAGTCGTACCGCACTACAAGACGGTCGACATGATGTCGTTTTTTGGCGAGGCCAATCTGGAGGATCGGATGCAGGATGTCTACGATGCTCATCAGTATTTGAAGGAAGTCGTAGAGAATCAGTACAACGTTGTCGATTCCGTGGACTTTTACTTTTTGAAAAGCAATGCCATTATGTCCTCGGAACTTGCTCTGCACCATGTACAGAATGATCTCGAGGATTCCTGGGTGAATGAAGTCGGACGTGTTACCGATCAGACCCGGTGGTTTGTCACCAAGGCGCTGGATCCCAAGGGCAATCAAATTAATGCGATTACCTACATTGGACCTTACCCGGAGAAATCCTCCTCAGGGCCGCAAGGCTACATTGCGATTCAGATTAACGAATTATCGCTGTCCAATATTTTGAAGCAGTCGGTCAATCAGGACACCAGCCAGCTGTTTATTTTAACCCCGAATGAAATCGTATCCAGAAGCGGGCGGGAACTGCCGGCGAACCTGTCGTTTGTCGAGCAGATCCGCAGTTACCCGGGTACGGACGGGCACATCATTGTTGACATTGGCGGGACGAATTCCATCGTATCGTTTCATACTTTAGAGTCGACGGGGTGGAAAATCGTGCGAATCACATCCGTCGAGAAGTTTTATGCGAAAAATAGCTATATGCGCAATATGCTTATTCTGATCGGAATAATTGCCTTGCTCATCGGCTATGCGATCTCCAATGTGTTGACCGCCCGCATGTACAATCCGCTCAAATCGATTGTCGATAAAGCGAAAAGATTGTTCGGCGACGCGTCGAACGATGCCAGCGGCCTTGCTGCGGATAACAATGAGTACGCGCAAATCAATGCTTTGATCAATAATTTGTCAGGGAAAGTCGAGAGCCTGGAAACGACGCTGGAGTCCAATCTCCCGGTGATCAAAAGCAAGCTGATTCTCGATCTGTTCCAGGGGAACATGAACAGCTATCAGGAGCTGGAAGAACGGTTCGAGCTGCTGCAGATGAAGCTGCCGGCCGACCAGTACTACACCTTTGTCACCCTTGAGCTTGACTATGAGTTAATGCGTCATATCAGCTTGAAAAACAGGCAGCTCATCATTTATTCCCTCATCGACGAGATCGACAGCCACACCGCTACGCCGCTGTTCAGGCTGGCCAGCGAGTCTCCGTCGCAGTACCGTATCGAGGTTTTGATCTGTGCCAATCAACCGGATGATGAAGCTGTAGCGCGCCTCTTCCAGGAGCTGGCTGCCAAGCTGGCCGCCGACTTCTATGTGACGATGGTCGCCTTGATCGGAACGTGGGAGCGCGACCCGCTGCAGCTTGAACATGGCTACAAGCAGTCCGGTGCGCTGCTGAAGTATACCTACTTCCATCCCTCTCAATCCGTGCTTTTTATGGAGGCGCTCATGCGCAGGGAGGCCAGCACGGCAGAGATGGACGAGCTTCTGCTGGAAGAATTCGCCCGCGCGCTCAAAGGGAAGCGGCCGGATGCGATCAAGGAAGGGCTTCTCGCTTTTATGAACGCGCTGAAGAGCGGATCCTTTTCGACAAACTATAGCCATAAAATGCTGCGCGAGCTCGTCTACATCTACTATCGATTCGTCAAAGATATGAATCTGAGTACGCGCGACATTTTGTCGAAGCAGCTTTTCACCGAATTCGAGAACATCCGCAATATCGAAGAATTCGAGCGCTGGAGTATGAACGTCATTGAAACCACCTTCAGTTTCATGGAGCTGACTACGAATACGAGCAAGAGCGCGGAAATTGTGAAAACGGTTAAGGCCTACGTGGCCAGCCATTTGCCGGAAGATCTGTCCTTAGACGTGGCGGCCAGTGTCGTCTTCCTCAGCCCGCGGTATTTGAGCAAAATCTTCAAGCAGGAGGCCGGTGAAAATTTTGTCGACTTCGTCACCAAGGAGCGCATGAACGCGGCGGCTGCGAAAATTTTGTCGACAGAAGAGACGATCGAAGCGATTGCGCTGGGTGTTGGGTATAACAACCCGGCCTATTTTACGAAGCGGTTTAAAGAGACTTTTGGCGTCACACCGACAGCCTACCGGGAACGCAAGTAAACGGACATGCACGCACACATGCAGCAAATCTATCAAGCTATTACTTTTTAATTTAACGATGGAGGCTAGAGAGAGATGATTGTCGTAATTGGCGAATTGAATGTTGACATGATCGTTTCAGGTACTGATGTCATGCCGGAGTGGAATCGTGAAAAACTGGTCGATTCCTTTGAGCTGGCCTTAGGCTCCTCCTCCGCGATAACCGCCTGTGCGCTCGCCGGATTGGGCTGTGAGGTGCAGATGATCAGCGTCGTTGGCGCCGATCAGTTCGGCGATTATTGCCTGGAGCAGCTGCGGAGCAAAGGGGTTCGAACCGACTACATCAGGCGCGACCCGAACGTACAGACAGGCGTTACGGTGTCCCTTTCTACGCCCAAGGACCGGGGCCTGCTCACCTATATGGGGAGCATCAATGCGGTAACGCCGGAGCATATCCCGGCGGATTTGCTCACCCAAGCGCGGCACGTTCACTTCGGCTCGTTCTACTTGCAGGACGGGATGAGAGCGCACTGGTCCGGCATCTTCCGCTTTGTGCGCGAGCATGGCGCGACGACGTCCTTCGACACGGGCTGGGATGTTCGCAATGAGTGGCACCGCGAGCAGATTCATGCGCTCATCCCTGACACGGATTTGTTCATCCCCAGCGAGGATGAGCTGCTTCGCATCTATGACATCGCCGCGCTGGATCAGGTTTGGAGCTTGCTCCCTGACAATCGTCAAGGCGTGGCTGTGAAAAGAGGAGCCAGAGGCGCTGTATGGTCGTCCGGGCCGAGCGAGGAGCTCCTTGCCGTCAACGCTTTCGACATCGTGCCTGTAGATACCACCGGAGCGGGGGATTCCTTTAACGCCGGCTTGATCTATGGCTATTTGGCAGGGAAGCGCGGCGAGGAGCTGCTGCTGTTTGCCAATGCCTGCGGAGCGCTTGCCACGCAAGCGATTGGCGGCGTAGGGCGGGTATCTTCCGTGCAGGACGTAGAGGCTTTTCGCAGCGCGCGCGATTTGCGGTAATTCCACCGTTATCCTAAAAAATCAGACGGGCCTGCAACCTTCTTCAGCTTTCAGACGTTTTAAGGGTACTCTAGAGTAACTGGAAAATATGTTGAAGAATGGAGAAATACGATTATGAAAAAAATAGCGAGTCTTACTTTAGCATCTGTTTTGCTGGGCAGCCTGACGTGGCAAACCGCGTTTGCTTTTAGCGATGTAGACGGCACGCAAGCCGACGCTGTCGCAGCGCTTCAAGCCCGCGGTATCGTGAGCGGCGTGGATCAGGACCATTTTGTCCCTCAAGGTACAATCACCTATGCACAAAGCGTGCAAATGATCGTCAAGGCGATGAATTTGAACATCGATAACCTGCGGTTCTTCAAACAGCCGCTCGCTTCCGATACGTACACGAATATTCCGAATGATGCCTGGTATGCGAATGCGTTTATTATTGCTCAATATAACGGGTTGGACATTCCCAAAGATGTCAATCCGAATGCCGTGATCACAAGAGAACAGTTCGGAGATCTGTTGGTTCGCGCCCTGGAAAAGAACGGGAATTTTCCACTGGTCAAAATGTTTGTGGTGATCAAGGATGAGGATCAAATCACGGCTGAATATCAAGGCGCACTGCAGCGCCTGCTCTTGTACAAAATCACGCAGCTGGACCAGGACGGCAAGTTGAATCCGAAGGCGGCGTTGACTCGGGGTGAGGCTGCGAATTGGGTACACAATGCGATGAAGGTACTGGATGCGCATGCGGTGAAGCCGGCGCCAGTTGAGAACGTAGCGGTTCAAGTTGACAAGGTGAACGAAGACGTCGACAAAGTGACGCTGACTCGCGAATCCAAGCCTACGACCGGATATGACATTATCATTACGGGGATTCGTTTTGAAGAGGGCGGCCGCGCTGTAGTTACGTATAAGCTGCAGGATCCGGCGCCGGACACGATGAACGCAACGATGATGACACAGCCGAAGGCGGTTACGTATGTGTCCTCTGCTTATGAAGTTACAGCGGAGCTTGATACGGATGCAGGCAAGTAAGAGAAGTAAGAGGCAAGGCGAGGCACCCACGCGGGTGCCTTTTTCTTATATGAAGGAACTGCGCGATGCGGAACATTGAATTTTTGAAAGATGACACTTATGATGGGAGAAGACAATCCCAAGTAAGAGGAGAGGAATTGGATGCTTCCTTATACGAAGCGGGTCGTGGAGATTATTCAAGCTATACCGGAAGGCTATGTGATGACATATGGGCAAGTTGCGGCATTAGCCGGCAGTCCACGCGGCGCAAGGCAAGTCGTGCGGATTCTTCATACTCTAGGCGGTATTCACAAGCTGCCTTGGCATCGCGTCGTGAACGCGAAGGGGGAGATTGCGATTCAGGATGACGAGTCCCGATTTAAGCAAATTCTCTACCTCAGCGGCGAGGGTGTAGAGGTTGATGGCGAAGGACGCATCGATTTAGAGATATACCGCTATAACCCGCCAGAAAATTAAACGTTGAGATCATGCGGAGACCTACTTGACAGATCGTCTCCGATGTATTATCTTAAATTTAAGATATTCAAATTTAAGATATTTAGAAAGCGAGGCGATGCCGATGGATCATCCCAAGGGAAATTCGAATGAGGCCGCGCTAGATTTATACATTGCCCTATCGCGGGCAAGCCAATGGGTTAATGCTCATGCTGACCGTGATATTCGGCGGCACGGTTTGAACCGGACCGAATTCGGTGTTCTTGAATTACTTTACCACAAGGGTGCTCAGCCTATTCAGCAAATTGGGGGTAAGGTGCTCATGAGTAGCGGCAACATCACCTATGTCGTAGATAAGCTGCAGAAGCGGGAGTTCGTGCAGCGCCGGGTTTCGTCCGAAGATCGAAGGCTCATTTATGCAGAGATTACAGATAAGGGCAAGACGTTTATTGAAGAAGTTTTTCCGCAGCATGCCGATGTGATTTGTGAAGCTGTTGCGGGCTTAACAGAGGAAGAGATGGCAGCAGCCAGTCAGTTACTCAAGAAATTAGGCAAATATGCCCAAGGGGGATGGTCGAAATGACTCAACAAACAGCAGGAATTCATCATATTACCGCATTCGTAAGAGACGCTCAGGCTAACGTTGATTTTTATGCAGGCGTGCTTGGTCTTCGTTTGGTGAAAAAAACAATTAACTTCGATGCGCCGGAAGTATATCATCTGTATTTTGGCGATGAAACAGGCAGCCCGGGCACGATCATCACGTTCTTCCCGTGGGCCGGTTCGCGCAAAGGCCGCATTGGCGGTGGTCAAGTGGGGATCACGTCATACGTCGTTCCAGCGGGCAGCCTTAGCTTCTGGGAGGAGCGTCTAAACCGCTTTGCCGTAGCTTCTACCAAAGCGGAGCGATTTGGCGAAACGTATCTTCAATTTGAGGATCGCGACGGTCTCCAGCTTGAAATCGTCGAGCGCGAAGAAGGTAAACTAAGCACATGGGCGTTCGGCGGCGTGCCGGTGGATAAAGCGATCAAAGGCTTCGGCGGCGCTGTTCTGTACAGCACTGCACCTACCAAAACAGCCCATTTGCTGGAGCATGTGATGGGGCTTACCCGCGTCGGGCAAGAAGGTGCCTATGCCCGCTATAGATCAACAGCCGATATCGGCAACGTGATCGACGTGAATGTGACGCCAATGGCATATGGCGCGGGCGGTGCAGGCACTGTGCATCATATTGCATGGCGAGCCAAAGACGACGCGGAACATGCACTGTGGAGAAGCCATATTGAACAAAGCGGCTATCATCCGACGCCGATCGTCGATCGTCAGTATTTTAATGCGATATACTTCCGTGAAGAGGGCGGTATCCTGTTTGAGATTGCCACAGATCCTCCAGGCTTTGCGCGGGATGAGAACCCGGATGCGCTTGGAGAGAAACTGATGCTGCCATCCTGGTTTGAAGAAAACCGCCAGCAAATCGAAGCGAATTTACCGCCAATTCAAGTGCGGGTATTGGAGGGGGACGAACAATGAGGCATATTTTTCAAAAAGGGACGGATCCAAACGCACCGGTACTTGTTCTTTTTCACGGCACAGGGGGAACCGAGAATGATTTGCTGCCGCTCGTCAAGGCGATTGCGCCTGCTTCTTCCGTATTGAGCGTCAGAGGTAATGTACTTGAAAACGGCATGCCGCGGTTCTTCCGCCGGTTGGCGGAAGGCGTCTTCGATGAGGAAGACTTGATCTTCCGGACGCAGGAGCTGTATGATTTCCTCGATCAAGCGGCTGTAGAGCACGGATTCCAGCGCGATAACCTGGTCGCTGTGGGGTACTCGAACGGAGCCAACATCGCCGGCAGTCTGCTGTTCCATCACCCGGGGGCGCTCCGTGGCGCGATCCTGCACCATCCGATGGTGCCGCGGCGCGGCGTGCAGCTGCCGGATCTATCGGGCGTGCCCGTCTTCATCGGCGCTGGGCAGAATGATCCGATCTGTTCGCCGCAGGAAACCGAGGAGCTTGAGCAGCTGCTGAGCGGTGCCGGTGCGGCAGTCGCCGTGCACTGGGAGCGGGCCGGTCATCAGCTGACGCATACGGAAGTCGGCGCGGCGGCGGCGTGGTATAAAGAGCATTTTGAATAAGCAATGGCGGTGCGGGGAGGTATCCCTGCAACCGCCTTTTTTTTCAAAGCGCAGCGAATAGCGGAAGTGCTTTTCCGTTATTTGCGTTTTTGGGCCGGGGGCGGGAGAGATAGCGGGAGCATTGTTCCGCTAAAGGTCTCAGCGGAGCGCCAAACAAGGTTTTGTGCAGTGAATAGCGGAAAAGCGTTTCCGCCATTTCCCATTTATGCTCCTGCACTCAAGGAATAACGGAACGCACGTTCCGCTAAGTTCCCCCTTGCAGAACCCTCTTTTCGGCTAGCCAGCTCACTCCCGCATCTAAATATTAGAACGGTAATGCTGCGGCGAGACGCCGACATATTTTTTGAATAACCGAGAAAAGTAGAAAACGTCCTTAAAACCAAGCGAGACCGCCGTCTCTTTCACGGTCTGATGCGTATTGAGCAGCATGTTCTTGGCTTCCGAAACCTTGAGGCGATGGATGTATTCATGGAGGGAATAGCCTGTGGCGCGATGGATCATCCTGCGCAGCGTCGATAGCGAAATATGGTGCCTTTCGCAAAATTCCCCGGCTTCGAACGGCTGGTTGATCGAGGCTGAAATATCATCCAGCAGCTTGGCCAACGGATCGGCGGAAGGCGCCTTCAGCCGTGGCTCGCTGCTCAGGAAGAATTCGTACAGCATGGACTCCAGCAGCAGCGCGGCACGGTCCAGATTGCCGGGCTCGCCGCTTTCCATCAGCGCGAAAATACGGTCGATTTTGCTCTGCTGCGCATCGTCAGTCCCGACCTGTCTGACGAGCTCAGGCAGAGTCAGCCAAGTATCAAGCCACTCTTGCATGCGCGAGCCTTCAACCGTGAAATAGAACTCGTCCCAGGTCTCGTCGGGAGCAGGTCCATAATCGAAAGCAGCACCCGGAAAGAAGAGAAACAGGCTGCCTTTCTTCACGGGCTGCTTCTCCGCGCCCTGTACACGATAAGTGCCCGTGCCACCGGCAATATAGACAATCGCATGATGCTTAAAGCGGGCGTTACGCCGATACAGTGTGCGGTTGGGCAGATGACCGACAGAAACGATGGAGAGTGATTTCACGTTCAGCTTGCTGCTATCGGTTGATCGGTCGATGATACGAATCGGTTTGGAACTGATCGTATAGTCCATGTAGGTGGTCATGACAGGCATTCAACCCCCAGTATTGGTCATGTTATTCTGATTGTATATTGCGAATTAGCAAATTAGCAAACATTCCTGGGAGGCGTAGCCACGTATGAGCGTAACGAAAACCAAAATTGGCGTTATCGGGTTAGGCTCGATTTCGGATTTACATTTGCAATCGTACCAAAGAGCGGGAGAAGTGGAGCTGTATGCCGTCTGCGATATGAACGGGGCGCGCGCCGAAGAAAAAGCTGCCAAATACGGCGTTCCGCATGTATATACGGATTATCGGGAACTGCTGGCGAATCCGGACATTGAAGCTGTCAGCATTTGCACGTGGAACAACACACACGCAGAGATCAGCATCGCTGCATTGCGCGCAGGCAAGCATGTACTGGTGGAGAAACCATTGTGCCGCACCGTTGAAGAAGCGCTTCAAGTTCAAGCAGCCGTGCGTGAAACGGGCAAAAAGCTGATGGTCGGCTTTGTCCGCCGCTATGACAACAATGCCCAACTGGTCAAGCGCTTCATCGACCAAGAAGAACTGGGCGAAGTGTATTACGCCAAGGCATCATGCATTCGCAGGCTTGGCAATCCCGGAGGCTGGTTTGCCGATCCGAACCGTTCCGGCGGCGGCCCTGTCATCGATATCGGCGTGCACGTCATTGACTTGTGCTGGTACATGATGGGACGGCCGAAGCCGGTATCTATCAGCGCCAACACCTACAAGAAATTAGGCAATCGCGCGAATGTCCGCAATTTATCTTTTTATCAAGCAGCCGATTATGATCCGTCCGTGAACGGTGTGGAAGACATGGCCAACGCGTTGATCCGTTTTGAAAATGGCGCTTCGCTGTTCGTCGATGTCAGCTTTACGCTGCATGCCAAGAAGGACGAGATTTCCGTCAAGCTGTTTGGTGACAGAGGCGGCGTCGAACTGGAGCCGGAATTGAGCTTTGTGACGGAGAAACATGATACAATTATAAATATGACACCTCAGACAGACGCCAAGTCGCTGAATGTTCATGAAGCGTTTTATAACGAAATTCAACACTTTGTTTCCTGTGTCCGCTCCGACAACCAACCGATCAGTCCGGTGGACGACGGGCTTGAGATGATGAAGATGCTGTGCGGCATTTATGAGTCCGCAGCCAAAGGTACGGAAATTAAGCTGTAATATGGGCAGCTGGAAGCGAAGGTGAGCAGAATGAAGCTTGGCGTTAGTACATATAGTCTCTATCGGACCTTGCAGTCCGGGGAGCTGGATATTCTGGGCGTGATCGATTGGATCGCCGACCAGGGTGGCGAACACGTGGAGATCGTGCCGCTTGGTTTTCCGCTGGAGAGCCGGCCGGAGCTGGCGGATGCGATCCGGGAGAAAGCGCAGTCGCGCGGATTGGACATTTCCAATTATGCGATCGGCGCCAATTTCCTGACGGATTCGGATGAAGCCTATGAGCAGGAGATTGTCAGGGTTAAAAAGGAAGTCGACACCGCGGCGAGACTCGGTGTGAAGCGGATGCGGCACGATGTGGCGCGCAGCCAGGATAATTCGATCGGCCATTTCAACCGCGAGCTGGAACGCATGGCCGAGGCGTGCAGACAAATTGCCGATTATGCCGCTCAATACGACATCGTGACGAGCGTCGAGAACCACGGCTTCTTTGTCCAAGCCAGCGACCGCGTACAAGCGTTGATTCATGCAGTGGATCGGGAGAATTTCCGCACGACCCTGGATATCGGCAACTTCCTTTGTGTCGATGAGGATCCTGTCGCTGCGGTGAAAAATAATTTGCCCTATGCATCCATGGTGCATATCAAAGATTTTTATCGCCGCCCCAGCTACCTGGATCCAGGCGAGGGCTGGTTCCGCTCGACAAGCGGCAGCTATTTGCGCGGGGCGATTGTCGGTCATGGCGACGTTGACATCCGGGAAGTGCTGCGCACGGTCAAGCAATCGGGCTACGACGGCTATGTGTCCCTGGAGTTTGAGGGAATGGAAGAATGCAAAACCGGAACGAAAATCGGACTCGCCAATATCCGCAGAATATGGAATGAGGTTTAATTCAACTTGCCATTAGGAGGCGTCGCTCTTGACAACGAATAATAATCCAATCGGAATTATGGTAGATTCTTTAAGGCTGAACTTGTGGGACGGGCTCAAAAAAGCGAAAGAAATGGGCGCAGACGGCGTGCAAATCTATGCTGTAAAAGGTGAAATGGATCCGGCGAACCTCTCGCCTGCCGCACGCAAAGAGCTCAAAGCGTACATCGATTCGCTCGGGCTGCAAATCTCCGCCCTATGCGGCGATCTTGGCGGCCACGGCTTCCAGGATAAGCAGGAGAATGCGTTCAAGATCGAGAAATCGAAGCGCATCCTCGATTTGGCGGTCGAGCTTGGCACGAACGTTGTGACGACCCATATCGGTGTCGTCCCGAACGACGTGCATGATCCGGTCTACGCCGAGATGCAGCGCGCCTGCGAGGAGCTCGGCGTGTACGCGAAGCAGATGGGCGCCTACTTTGCTGTAGAGACCGGACCGGAAACGGCTGCGCATCTGAAGCAGTTCCTTGACTCGCTCAGCACGGACGGGGTTTCCGTCAATTTCGACCCTGCCAACATGGTCATGGTGACAGGCGATGATCCGGTTCAAGGGGTGCACATCTTGAAGGATTATATCGTGCATACGCATGTGAAGGACGGCATCCGGTTGCGTCAGGTGGACCCGCGTGAAGTGTACGGTGCGCTCGGCTATGAGCCGATGAGCCACGAGCGGATTGCGGAAGCGGCCACGTCCGGACCGACGTACCGCGAGCTGGCGCTGGGTGAGGGGCATGTCGATTTTGCTCGCTATTTCCAGGCATTGAAGGATATCGGGTACAACGGCTATTTAACGATCGAGCGTGAAGTGGGAGAAAAGCCGGAAGACGATATCGCAAAGGCGATTGATTTTATTCGTAAGCATCGGTAAATGAAAGCCAAAGCCCTTACTTAGGCGGGAAGTCTGCCAAGGTAGGGGCTTTTTTGCATGCGTGCTGAGAGCAAAATCTAAAAAAAACACAAGAAGGTGAAAAGTCAATCCATAGCTGTAAGCGTTTAATCAGGGTAGGATGGAGGTATACCATCGACGAAGGAAGAAGTGAAGGGGGCCTATAAGGATGGCGGTCGACGCACAAACAGTGAATCAAGTTCATCAACGCGCACAGGTCAGCAGAGGCAGAAGCTTTCTGCGAACGCTTTGGAAATATAAAGCGCTATATTTGATCTCACTGCCGGGGATTTTATATTTTATCGTATTCAAATACGTGCCGCTGCTCGGCTCGGTGATTGCTTTTCAAGACTATAACATTTTTGACGGCTTCACGGGCAGCAAATGGATTGGCATGGAGAACTTCCAGCGGATGTTCGCGCATTACGACTTCCTCAAAATTTTGAGTAACACGCTCTTAATCGGTTTGTACGACTTGGTGTTGGCATTCCCGGCGCCTATCCTTCTGGCGCTGCTCTTGAACGAACTGCGCATCGTCTTATACAAGCGTGTGCTGCAGACTGTCGTGTACATGCCGCACTTCCTGTCGTGGGTTATTGTCAGCGGGATTGCGATCGGCATTTTGTCTCCTTCCACAGGGGCAGTAAATCATTTTCTCGCTTGGCTGGGCTTTGAACCGATCTACTTCTTGGGCGAGGAATCCTGGATTCGCACTGTATTGATTTCCTCCGGAATTTGGCGGGATTCGGGTTATGGCACGATCATTTATTTGGCAGCGCTCGCGGGGATCAACCCCGATTTATACGAAGCAGCCGAAGTCGACGGCGCCAGCCGCTGGAGGCAGACACTTTCCATTACCTTGCCGGCATTGCTGCCCACGATTATGATTTTGTTCCTTTTGCATATCGGGAAGTTCCTGGACTTCGGCTTTGAACGTGTATTCGTGTTCTTGAACCCGCTCAACAAGGAGCATGGCGAAATTCTGGATACGTATATTTACACTTCGGGTCTGCTAGGTCAGCAGTACAGCTATACAACGGCAATCGGCCTATTTAAATCGGTCGTAGGCCTTGTCCTCATTGTGATCGGGAATGTAATGAGTAAGAAAACAACCGGCGAAAGCTTGTATTAGACGGAGGTGCACGCGATATGAACCGCAAGCCGACAGCCAGTTGGCAAACATTCAACGTATTCAACATCATCTTCCTGACGCTCTTGGCGCTCGCGATGTTCCTGCCGTTCTTGAACGTGCTGGCGCAATCGTTCAGCTCTTCGGAAGCAATTGTCAACGGCAAGGTCTTCTTCCTGCCCGTTGAGTTTACTACAATCAATTATCAATACGTATTCAGCGATGCAGCAATTTGGCGTTCATTCGGAGTTACAGTATACATTACAATTGTAGGTACACTCATTAACCTGGTGGCGACGGCGTCGTTGGCTTATCCGGTCTCCAGACCGGAGTACGCGGGGCGCAATGTAATTGTAGTTATGGTGCTCATCACGATGGTCTTTAGTGCGCCGCTCATTCCGAACTTTATTTTGATGAAAAATTTGCATCTGGTGAACTCCCTGTGGGCGCTCTTGCTGCCAGGCGCAGTCAGTGCTTTCAACTTCTTCGTGATGCGTTCTTTCTTCATGCAGCTGCCTAACGAGTTGATCGACTCCGGGCATATGGACGGCTGCTCCGAGCTGCGGATGATTTGGAGCATCGTACTGCCTTTGTCCAAGCCGGTGATGGCTTCCCTCGGGATTTTCTATGCGGTGGGTCACTGGAACACCTATATGAACGCGTTGTATTATATCAACAATCCGGCTTATTGGCCGCTGCAAGTTAAGCTGCGCCAGTTGATCGTATCGGAGGATATTAGTATTGACCCTTCCGCGACCCAGTTCAGCGGGCTTGCGCATATGGATCCTGAAGGCATCAAGATGGCAACCATTATTATCGCCACACTTCCGATCGTGCTGATTTATCCGTTCTTGCAGCGTCATTTCGTTAAAGGCATGATGGTCGGATCGGTGAAGTCGTAAAATCCGGAAAAATGACAAAAAACTAAAAAAATGACAAATAGAACTAAAATCATTCTATAGTCTCTTTTTGAAACCGCTTTTACAATGGGACTATGTAAGCGCTACTAAATACGCACTCGCGGTAACGAAAAGAGGGGTAAGATGAAAAAGTGGATTCCTGCAACGATGGCAACCGTTCTCATGGCAAGCGTTCTCGCTGCTTGTTCGACGAAGCCAGCTGAGCAACAAGGCGCGTCCGGCGCGGCAAGTCCGGCAGCTTCTGCAGCAGCTAAGCCTGCTGAGAAAACAAAGTTCTCCATTTCCTTGCGTACACTGGCGTTCGGTCATGTCGAGAAATCGCCGAATATCAACGAAGATAAATGGGTGAAGAAGCTTGAAGAACTAACCAATACCGATATGAACATTGTGTTGGTTCCGCACAAGGAATACGAGCAGAAGATGATCCAGATGTTCGCGACCAACGACATCCCGGATGTCGTGCAAGGCAGCGGCGGCGTTAACGGCAAAGAAATGGCCGGCTCCGTCAAAGCGGGCGTATTCATGCCGCTGGATGATCTGTTGAAACAATATGGACCGAACTTGTTAAAGAAGATTCCGAAGGATGCTTGGGATAACGTGTCTTACCAAGGCAAGATTTTCGCGATTCCGGAGTTCCTCTCCAATCCTTCGCGCCGTGCGATTTTTGTACGTAAAGATTTGCTGGATAAAGCAGGCCTGGGCGTACCGAAAACGGTTGACGAGTACTTGGCCGTACTCCGCAAGTTCAAGGAAATGGGCGTGGAGAACCCGTACATGGGCCGGGAGAACTTCAAATATTCGGACTCCTTCTTTGGTGCCTATGACGTGTATCCATACCTCTCCATGTTCGAACAGCAAGGCAGCCAAATCGTGCCGAAGTTCTTCGATACGGAGAATATGACAAAAGCGCTGCAAACGTACAAAACGATGTTCGACGAAGGCTTGATTAACAAAGAATTTGCAACGATCAATGCGACCGTATTCAAAAACACGATCCTCGCGGGTAAAGCGGGTATGTGGTCGATGAATGCCAACGAATTGCTGCAATGGGAGTCACAGTTGAAAGCAACCGTACCTAGCGGCGACATTGAAATTATCGGGTCCCCAACAGGTCCGGACGGCAAAGGCGGACATTATTTATACGGTCCTGTCACACGCGGTTATTTCATTAACAAGAACGTGAAAAATGCTGCACAAATCATCAAGTTCTTCGATTGGATGATGTCCGATGAGGCAGAGAAGTTCTTCACTTTCGGCATTGAAGGCGACACGTACAAAACGGTTGACGGCAAAATTGACTACAAGAGCCCTACAGATCCGGCCGGCGTAGATGAAGAGCGCTACCGCCAATCTTTCTTGTGGCTCGTACAGGACACAACTTATAATAAAGGTACACTGAGCCTGACGGAAGATGGCAAGAAGCTGATGAACATCTACGACACAACGCTGAAAAACGAGGGCCGTGACGGCATTACCTTCGAGCCGCGTTTGGAATCGTTGATGAAAAATCCGGATATTTCCCCGCTTTCCGACCAGGCACCGCCAGTGATCCTGCAGCACATGGTGAAGATGGTTTACGGCAAAGAGCCGATTTCCGACTGGCCGAAGGTGCTGGAAGAGTGGAAATCCAAAGGCGGAAATGATGTTATCAAAGAAGCGACGGATAAGTTCAACAGTAAAGATCCGAGCGTAACAATTTCCATGCCGCGCAAATAACAAAATAAGCCGGGCCGATTGAGCCCTCACCGACTCCTCACGAGCTCTTGAGCCGTGGGGAGCGGGCTTTTCTCAGCCTAACGAAGGAAGGGGCATTCCTCATGTACCGCATACTCATAGTCGACGATGAGCCGATGATTCGCAAAGGCTTGCAAAAACTCGTGGAACAATCGGAGCTGCCTATCGAAAGCTTGCGAACGGCCGAGAATGGCATAGTGGCCCTGCAACGGATTCAAGAGGAACGGCCGGATTTTTTGTTCACGGACATTCGGATGCCGAAGATGGACGGTTTGGAGCTATGCCGTCAAGTGGCTGAACGGGATGCCGATATTCAAATTGTCGTCGTATCGGGATATAACGATTTTGAGTATGCGCAAAAGTGTTTATCCTACGGCGTGAAAGAATACTTACTGAAACCGGTTAATATCAAAGGATTTCAAAATATTTTGGAGAAGCTGGTTCGCCATAAAAGCAAAGTCAGCTCGGAAACGTTCGTGGCCGTCACCAAGCTGGAGCAGTGGGCTAACCGGATGGAGCAGGCGGTATGGATGCTGCAGGAGACGGAGCTTGAGCGTTTGCTGGCCGAGATATGGCATGAGTTAAGCGATTACAAACTGAAGCTGAACCGCGTATGCGATGTTTTGGAAGAGCTTCATACACTTCTTCAGCTGAGGTTGAACATCCGCGACGTCTATTTGCTGCATGGGGAGCTGGCATTGGCAAGCGCAGTCAGCGAAGAGATGGCTTGGGAGCAGTTCGCTTCCGCGGTGCGCCGGCGCCTGGAAGAGCTGAAAGCCAAGCGCAAAGGCAGGGTGAAAGACCCGGTCGAGGAGTCTAAGCAGTATATCGAGCTGCACTTGGCCGAGGAGGTCTCTTTAGAAGAGGTGGCTGAGCATATCGGGCTCAACCCGTCGTATTTCAGTCAACTTTTCAAGCAGTCGACCCAGGAAACGTTCGTTCAGTACCGCACACGCCGCCGGATGGAAAAGGCGAAGAAGCTGCTGGAGCAGCCGCAATGGCGCATCACTGACATTTCCGGTGAGGTGGGGTATGCGGATCATCCGCATTTTACGAAAACTTTTAAAAAATATGCGGGCTGTTTGCCCTCCGAGTACCGGCAGCAAATGGGCATCCGTTCATGAGAAGAAAGACGTTATCCAAGCAAATCTATATGTACTTCCTGATTGTGATTGTGCTCTCGGTCGTCTCCATTGGGACATTCTCCTATGTGCAGTCGTCTCAGGCGCTCGATAGTCAGGTTCGGCAGTATATGGAACAAATGATTGATAGCGCTAACTATCAGACGGATCTGTACCTGCAGTCCTATGAGCTGCTGAGCAATGCCTTTTCCTCCAACTCTGACGTGCGGGCATTCATGGAGATTAAGCCTGACGATGCGTACGAGTACTATAACTACTCGACCACCATCAAGAAATTTGCCGAGGCTTCCGTTCAATCGGTTGTCACGTTATATAAGCAGTTAAATATGATCTATGTCGTCGGTCAGCACGGCCGCGCGGTCATTTATGAGAATCAGAACTTTTTCAACTTTGAGCCTGTTCTGGATAAGAATACGTTTGATTATTTAATGAAAATGACGCCGGGTAACGGTCGGATCGCCCTGTTCAATATGAGCATCAGCAAAGTCGATCAGGGTTCGGTCATTACGATGGCGCGTAAAGTAAGAGGCCCTTCTTACGGAGATGACAATCGGGGCATCGTTGCGATTGAAATCAAGCTGGCTGAGCTGGCTAAGGCGTGGGATCGCGTCAATTTGGGCAAGGAAGGCTTCTTCTTTATCGTCGATGATACCGGTAAATATATATATCCTTCTTCGATGAGCAACCGGCAGGCCGGGGATGAGCTTGCGGCGCTTGTTCTGGGAAGCGGAAATCACACGTTCATTCACAAGTTTGAAAATGAAGAGCGCATGTTTGTTTCACGGAAATCAAGCTATTCCGATTGGAATTTAGTCGCGTCCATGCCGGTGACGGAGCTTCGCCGCCCGGCCAATACGATCCGCACCACGACGTTAATTGTAGGTTTGGCCACACTGGCCATCGCTTTATATCTGGCATTCCGCTTCGGCCGCTCGATCATCGCACCGATTCGCGGCCTCAAAGACAGCATGCGGGAGACGGAAAAAGGGAATTGGCAGTATATCGATGAGAACAATCGGACTGATGAAATCGGGGGGTTGATTCACAGTTACAACCTCATGGTGACGCGTCTGTCCGATATGATCGAGAGGGTCTATCAGGTGGAGCTGGAGCAGCAAAAAAATGCGTTAGAGCTTGGCCAGTCCGAGCTGGAGCGGCAGCGTGCCGAATTCCAGACGCTGCAGCTGCAGATCAATCCGCATTTTCTGTACAACACGCTGGAGACGATTAACTGCTACGCGATCGTGCAAGACTCCCGTGAGATTAACGAAATCGTCGAAGCGATGGCGTTTATGCTGCGCTACTCGGTGCAAACCAACCTCGAGGAGATTACGGTTGCGAACGAATTGAATCATGTGCGGAATTACATGATTATTTTGCAGCATCGAACCGGAAGCGAATTCGAGATCGAGGTTGCCGTGCCGCCGAGCCTGCTGCTTGAAAATATGGTCCGGCTGACGCTGCAGCCGCTTATCGAAAATATTTTCCAGCATGCGTTCCCGGACGGTGTTGAACCGCATCATTACATCCGCATCAATGCCCGCAAAGAAAACGGATTGTTCCAGGTTTTCATTGAGGACAACGGTGTCGGGATGAAAGCTGCGAGGCTGGAGGAGCTGCGCATGAAGCTGGAGCAGAACCGGTTGGCCGAGAAGGATGAGATCAAGGGGGCAAAGCGTGGCGGGATCGGCCTCATGAATGTCCACCGCCGCATCCAGATGGTGTTCGGTGAAGATTACGGCTTGTCCATCGACAGCGAGCCCGGTCAGGGCACACGCATGACGATGACGATGCCGCAGACGGTCAAACCGAAGCTGCGGGGGAGAGAGCAGCAGGGTAGCTGACAGGTTGATTTTCCCGTTTATAACGGGTTCTTATATATCATTTCAATACGAATACAAATTTGGGGAGGAAATACCATGAACATCGATTTAACGGGCAAGATCGCCCTTGTAACAGGATCCAACGCAGGCATCGGACGCGCAATCGCATTAGCGCTTGCAAGCAATGGAGCCAAGATTGGCGTGAATTGCTTAAATAACGTGGCGCAAGGCCAGGAAGTCGTTGCAGCCATTCAAGCGGCAGGCGGGGAAGCCGTGCTCGTTCAAGCCGACGTTACGGATGTGGAACAAATCGATCGATTGGTTAACGAAGTGGAAGCGGCGTTTGGCGGCACCATCGATATACTTGTCAACAATGCGGGACATCTCGTACAGCGCGTGCCTAATGCGGACATGACGGAAGATATGTACGAACGTGTTATGAATGTTAACCTGAAGAGCACCGTGTTCATGTGCAAAAGAGTGCTGAACGGTATGAAAGCCAAGGGCTCCGGCCGGATTGTAAATATGACATCCGTAGCCGCGCACAATGGCGGCGGCCCGGGTTCAAGCATCTACGCAGCGAGCAAAGCGGCCGTGTTGACCTACTCCAAAGGATTGGCGAAAGAAGTGGCTGCCAGCGGTATTACAGTAAACAACGTATCGCCGGGCTTCATCGGTAACACGATGTTCCACGCGACATTCACCAGCGATGCGGCAAGAACGGCAACGATCAGCGGCATTCCCTTGCAGCGTGAGGGTACGCCGGATGATGTAGCTGGCGCTGTGCTATACCTGGTATCCGATTTGGCCGCATATCTCACAGGGGAAACGATTGAGATTAACGGCGGAATGTTCATGCGATGAGTACGATGACGGAGAATAATGCCGTTGCACATTTGAAACAGGAGATCGATAAGCTGCTGGAGGCAGGCAGCTTATCGATACCGAAACAACCTGGTGGTTGGTGGCATCAGTACGTATGTCCGCACCATCATACCGAACTGATGTTCGATCAACTGGAGGTGGATGCCTCTAAATTTCGCTGTCCGCATGGCTGCCGAATTGAAGGTGAAGCTTACCATGGCGCTTGGTTAGTATTTAAACATCAGTCCCTGGCGCGCATAGCGCTGCAGTCTGCTGCCGTCTACGCAGCGGTTAAAAAAGAGACCTATGCACAGCTGGGCAAACGACTGATTGTCGAATACGCGGTGCAATTTCCCCAGTATCCCGTGCATCCCGAAGCGCAAAGCTGGATGCTTAAAGGAAGAGCGTTCCATCAGGCGTTAACGGAAGCGATCTGGTCGACGACCTTGATCCGCGCGTACTTGTTGCTGTTGGACGCCGGCGTATCTTTCGATAGCGAGGAGCAAGCGGCGATCGATGTCTTCCTCGGGCTGCTTGCCGGCAGTATGGAGGAATATAGACATATTCTCATTCATGAACGCAAAAATGCAGAAAACAATTACACCGCCTGGCTGAATGCAAGCTTATCCTGTGTCTATGCCGCACGGGGAGAACAGGCGGCGCTGGAGGCGCTGATTGAAGGCGAAGGCGGCTTCAAGCATCATCTGTCGATCGGCGTGAAGCCCGATCAGCTGGAGTTCGAAGGAAGCACGTATTACCACGTATTCGTGCTTCGCGCGTATTTGATCGCTGCCGAGATGGCCCAGCGCTTCGGCATCGACCTCTACGCCTGCGCGGGCAGCGCAGGCCAATCCATCGGCGGCATGCTCAGCGCGCTTGCCGATCTCGCCGACGAGCGCGGGGCGCTGCCCGCGCTCCATGACGGGCCGCTGGCGCGCGAGCCGTACGCCCGCGAGATCGCCGAGATCGCCGAGCAAGGGCTGGCGATCTACGGCATTGCCGGCCTCGCGCCGGTAGCGCGCGAGGCGTACCGCCAGCTGGGCGGAGCGCATCAGCTGGAGGCCTTGCTCTACGGCGATGGCGGCACAGCCGCCGATCAAACGCCAGCCGCGCCAATGCCGCGCGGCTCCCGCTTGTTCGCCGACGCCGGCTTCGTCGTCGGTCGCGTGCCGGGGAACCCGCTCTCGTTCCTCGCCGATTTCGGCGAGCACGGCGGTTCCCACGGCCACTATGACAAGCTGCATGTGACACTGATGCATCCGGAGCTGACGCTCACGCCTGACCTCGGCATGGTGCCATACGGCTCCTCCCTGCGCAAGACGTGGTTCGCCGAAACGGCCAGCCACAACACAGTCTCGCTCAACGGACGCTCACAAGCGCCGCACGAGGGGCGTTGTGTCCACTACAAGGAGACAGCTTCGCAGGTGTACGCTTGGCTGCAGTCGACGGAAGCCTATGAAGGCTGCACATTAAACCGACACCTGCTGCTAAGCGGGGAATGGCTGCTCGACTGGTTCCATGTCGAGCTCGCAGAGGGACAGGAAGAGAGCATCGAATGGTGGCTGCATCCGGCGGTTACACCTCAGGCTGAGCTGCAGACGGAGTCCGGGCCATTGCTACCGCTGCACTTGCTGGAGCGGGAGCTGCCGGTCATCGGCTGTTTGAAGGCTTCCGGCGAATCGGTCCATGTGTCTTACTCGCTAGGCAAGGACGAAGTGTTCCACACCGCGCTGGCTCTCCCTGGCGATGAGCTGCTCGCTGTGCAGACGCCCGGCGACTCCAACGATCCGAGCGAGCCGCTCATCGCGCTGCTGCATCGGCGCAGCGGAAGGCGTGCGGATTTCATCCACGTCTATCGCGCTGGAGGCTGCGCGCACTTGAATTGGCTTGGCGGGAATGAGATCGCGATTTCCGTTCCGGGCGTGCCTGCGGGCCATGCGCGCATTCAACTTTCACAAGAGCAAGGACTGCTTTTTATATAAATGTAAAGGTGGGGAAGGAGAATGGATATGACAGCGCTATTACCGCTTTATGAGCCGCAAAGCGGCGTATTGACTGTTCAATACGAACCGAATGAGCAAACTGTACTCTTGGAGAATCCGCCGCGGTTTACGTGGATTCCCGCACAGCTGGAGAATGACAACTATGTGCTGCAAATCTCGGGGTCCGAGGCTTTTGACGAAGCGGGGACATGCACGATTCAGCCGATTCCCTATAACTTGTACACGCCTGATGAGGCGCTGGCGCCGGGAGTTTATTATTGGCGTTATGCGCTGCTCACTGAAGAAGGCGGGCAGACGGCTTGGAGCGCTGTGCGCCGGTTTGAAGTGACGGAGGGTTTGCCGGAGACGCCGCTGCCGAGCCGGGCTCACCGTTATGCAAGCGCGTCTACCGCGCATCCGCGACTGTGGCTGCAGGAGAGCGAGTTAGACGCATTCCGCCGTGAACTGACGGCAGATCCCGCTTACTGCGGTTGGGGCGTCTTCTACGCCAAGTCCGTCCAGCCTTGGGCGGAGCGCGAGCTGCTCCCTGAGCCGCAGCCGTATCCGAACCATAAGCGCGTCGCGAATCTATGGCGGCAAATGTACATGGATACGCAAGAAGCGCTTTATGCGGTTCGCCATTTGGCTGTCGCCGGCGTCATCCTTGAAGAGGAGACGCTGCTGGAGCGGGCGCGGACATGGCTGCTGCATGTGTGCAGCTGGGAGATTGAAGGCCCGACCAGCCGCGACTATAATGACGAGGCGTCCTTTCGGACGGCCGGCGCGATTGCTTGGGGCTACGATTGGCTGTACAACCGGCTGACTGACGAGGAGCGCACCGAAGTGCGCCGCGTACTGCTGGCGCGCACCCGCCAGGTCGCCCAGCATGTGATCGAGCATTCAAAGATTCACCATGTTCCATTTGACAGTCATGCGGTCCGCTCGCTATCCAGCGTCCTGGTGCCTTGCTGCATGGCGATGCTGGAGGAAGAGCCTGAAGCCCGCGAGTGGCTCGATTACACACTCGAATACTATTCGGGCCTCTACTCCCCCTGGGGCGGTGCGGACGGCGGTTGGGCGGAGGGCCCGATGTACTGGACGACGGGTATGGCCTTTGTGACCGAAGCGATGAATTTGTTGAAAAAATATACGGGCATCAACTTCTATCAGCGTCCGTTTTTCGCCAAGACCGGGGATTTCCCGCTGTATGCGTTCAGTCCGGATACGCTGCGCGCCAGTTTCGGCGATCAGTCGACGCTGGGGGATCCGGTCAGCTTAAAAACCGGCTTCAACATTCGCCAATTCGCCGGCGTAACGGGGAATGGACTGTATCAATGGTACTTTGAACGCGTCCGCGAGACGGATACGGATTCGGAAATGAAATTTTACAACTATGGCTGGTGGGATTTCCGCTTTGACGAAATGGTGTACCGCCACGATTATCCGCAGGTAGCGGCGATTGTGCCGGAAGATGACCGCATTGAGCCGGTCAAATGGTTCCGCGACATCGGATGGGTCGCGTTCCACTCCAATATGGCGGACTCGGAGCGCCACATCATGCTGTTGACGAAGAGCAGCAAGTACGGCTCCATCAGCCATAGCCACGGCGATCAGAACGGCTTCCTGCTGCACGCCTACGGCGAGCCGCTGGCGATTGAGAGCGGGTACTATGTCGCTTTTGGCAGCACCATGCACATGAACTGGCGCAGACAGACCCGCTCAACGAACAACATTCTCATTGACGGGCTCGGTCAATACGCCGAGAAGAACAAAGTGCTGAATATGGCGGCGTCCGGTGTTATTGAGGCTGCTGAGCAGCGCAAAGGCTACGGCTATTCCCGCGCCAATGCAACGGCCGCGTATCAAGAGAACGTGCCTTATTTGGAACGCTATGTGCGTGAGCTGTACTTCTTCGGCACTTATGTGGTCGTTGTCGATCATGTCGACTTATCGCAAGCCGGCACCGTCGACTGGCTGTTCCAGACGCTGTATGAGATGAAACTGAACGGTCAGACGTTCAAGGTGCAGGGCCGCAAGGCCGATATGGACGGTCGGTTCGTTTATTGCTCTTCCGGCGAGCTGTCGCTTACGCAGCAACAGAGCTTCACGGACATTGACCTGTCCGAGATTGAGGGATTGCCGCCGCACTGGCACCTGAAGGCAACGACCAAACCGGCGCGCAGTCATCGGATCGCGACGCTGCTCGTCCCGGTTAAGCATGGCGAGCCGCGGTATGTGTCTTATTTTATGGATGATCAAGGCTTTGACACGCATATTTACTTCACTGAGAACGGCATTACCCACCGCGTGGAAGTACCTAAGGCGTATTAGAGATAAGGGCTGCCCGAAGCCATGTAGAGGCTTTGGGGGGCCCTTTTTGTGCTTCCTGGAAGGAGGCCTTTGTGGACTAAATCGCGGACTGAGGCTCAAGTTAAAGAGAGGAATGGGTAGGGGGCCGAAGCCGGGCAGCAGCAGCATGGTTGTAAATTTAAGATTACAATCTATAAAAAGCAAACCTTTTCCCTTAAGTTCGCACATTGTAAGTGCTACCATTTTCGAGCGATAATAAACACATCACATAAACAAGGGGGATTCATTCATGGCAGTTAAGTCTAATGCTTTGAAAATGGCGATGGCAGGTACATTGGCGATCAGCTTAACAGCTTGCGGCAGCGCAGGCAGCAACTCCACAGACAGCGGCAACAAGTCCCAGGCAACCGCAGCGGCAACAACTGCAGCAACAACAGACGTGAAGAAAGCGGAGAACATCACCATCACGTTCCAAAACATATATCCGGATCCAACCGATCCGAAAAACGGAATGATGAAGAAAATTGTCAACGACTACCAAGCTAAAAATCCAAACATCAAAATTGAGTTGGATTCCCTGAATACGGATCAGCAAAAATTAAAGCTGAAGACGCAAGCGGCTTCCAAAGAAGTACCGGATATCACAATCGTGAATCCATCCGCGCAAATGAAGCCATTCGTTGATGCAGGCTTGTTCGCTCCGCTGAACGATATGGTGCAGCAAAACGGTCTGAAGGATACATTCCAAAGCGGAATCCTGGACTGGTACACATTCAATAACAACATTTATGCGCTGCCTGACGGTAACAACATCGCAGTTGTTTACTACAACAAAGATTTGTTCAAGCAAGCTGGCGTAGAAGTGCCAAAAACGTTTGAAGACATGGTAGCAGCGGTGAAAACGCTGAAATCCAAAGGCATTCAACCAATGGCTATCGGTGAAAAAGATACATGGACAGGTTCCTTCTTATTCATGAACGTCCTGCTGCGCACGAACAACGGCCCAGGCTTCCTGAACGATGTTGTCAGCGGCAAGAAAACGTTCGCTGATCCGGCGTTCACTGACGCTGTAAGCAGCTTCCAGGATCTGATTCAAGCAGGCGCATTCCAAGATGGCGCAACTTCCTTCGATTACAACGCAGGTGAGAACTTGTTCAAAACCGGCAAAGCGGCTATGTACTTCATGGGCAGCTGGGCAACAGGCGGAATTGAAACTTCCTCTGTAAACGGTAAAGTCGGCGTATTCAAGTTCCCAACGGTTAAAGGCAAAGGTAACCCGGATGAGTTCATGCTGGCTCCAGGATCCGCATTTGCGATCTCTGCGAACAGCAAGCATTTGAAAGAAACGAAAGATTTCTTGAACTACTTCATGCTGAACTTCCCGAAAGAAGCATTTGCGGTTAAAGGCGCTGTAGGTATCGCACAAAAAGTTGACGGTGACTTCAAAGCTGCCGGTTACTCCGATATGGCTATGGAAGTTCTGGATCTGTTCAAATCCGTTAAAGGCGGCGACCTGGCGTTCGATAACACGATGAACCCTGGTACTGCACAAGGTCACTTGACTAGCATCCAAAACTTGTTCGTACAGAAGAAAGATCCGGCAGACGTTGCTAAAGAGCATCAAACTGCCTATGACACAAATAACAAGAAATAAGCGAATGAAAACGGCCAAATCGGAATTTATCTTCGGCTCTCCAGCGGAGTGGAAGGTAAGTTCCGATTGGCACATTCTGATAGAGGGGGCGAGAGAACGTGAATGTATTAAGAGTCTCCAAATGGACGATAGCCGCTTTTGTGCTGCCGTGTTTGCTGCTCTACGTGGGTCTCGTGTTTGTCCCGATTCTCGTTTCGCTCTACAGCGGTTTGCTGGATTGGAACGGAATTGGGGAATCTAAATTTATTGGCCTGCAAAATTTCAAAACACTGCTGTTTGATGACCCGGTTTTTTGGCCGTCTGTAAAAAGAACTTTAATGTTTGCCGTGTTTTCCATGGCAGAAATTCCGATTGCTTTGTTCGTGGCTATTTTGTTGAATCGTTTTATCAAAAGACCTAATTTTCTCGTTTCGACCTATTTCCTTCCTGTTATCTTATCCGTCGTAATTGTAGGTCAATTGTGGAAAACCATCTATAACCCAGCGGCGATGGGGGGCATGCTTAACCAAGTGCTCGACATGCTGAATTTGCACAGCTGGACGAAATCCTGGTTGACGGATCCGAAGATCGCGATGTACGCCCTTTATTTTGTTGCACTGTGGCAGTACCTGGGCTATCACACTTTGATCCAGTTCACAGGCATTCAGAATATCCCTTCCGATATTTATGAAGCGGCGCGTATTGACGGCGCAGAAGGGCTGAAAGCGGACTGGCATATTACCTTCCCTATGAATATTCCGATCTTTAAAATATCGATTGTCCTTGCTTTTATCGGCTCCTTGCAAGCTTTTGACATGATTATGGTCATGACAGCCGGCGGCCCCGCGCATGCGACGGACGTGATCTCTACCCATATGTACAACATGTCGTTCCTATCCATGAAATACGGCTACGGCAGTGCGATTGCCGCGTTCCTGGTTGTACTGTGCCTGATTGCAACGGTCATCATTAATTTGGTCTTTAACCGACTAGAGAAGAAATTTACGTAAAAGGGGGAGTGTGACGATGAATTCTACGCTAGGTGTAGCCTCGGTGAAGCCCGCAGCTGTAACGAGAGACCGCAAAAGGTTCTCCGTTGTCAAAACGCTCGTGCTGATCCTGTTGTCCGTCCTGGCAGTCACGCAGGTGTACCCACTCCTCTGGCTGCTCATTTATTCCTTGAAAAATAATGAAGAGATTTTGTCAGGCAAGTTTTTTGCACTGCCGGCTTCCCCTCAGTGGAAGAACTTTACGGATGCAATCCAAGCCGGACATTATTTCCAATACTTGAAAAACAGTTTGTTCGTGACCACAGTAACGATGCTTGGTGTCCTCTTGCTGAGCTCGCTGGCAGCGTTCGCAATCAGCCGGTTCCGCTGGAAATACGGGCAGGCGGTCATGGTTATTTTTCTAATCGGGATGATGATTCCGATGCAGGCAACGCTGCTGCCGTTGATGATCATTTTCAAAAACCTGAGCATCCTCAACACGCATTTGTCGATTATTTTACCGTATATTGCCTTTCAGACGCCTATTGCCGTCTTTATCTTAAGCGGCTTTATGAGGTCGATTCCGAACGAAATTGAAGAGTCGGCTGTCATGGATGGGGCGAGCATTATGCGGATCTTCCGGAGCATCATTCTTCCGATCTCCATTCCGCCGATGATGACCGTTTGTATTCTTACATTTATTAACATATGGAACGAATACATTATGGCGGCCACGTTCATCTCGTCAGAGCGGTTGAAAACACTTCCATTCGGCGTGAACAGCTTCGTCAGCCAATACTCGGTCAACTATGGAGCTATCGGTGCATTCCTCGTCTTGGGGGCACTGCCGGTTATTCTGATCTATTTCTTACTGGCGGACAAAATTACAAAAGGTATGGTAGCGGGAGCGGTGAAAGGTTAATTTCACCTCTCTCTCTTTTTTGTTCCTATGGTAAGATAGGGAAAATACGTTCATGAAAGGGGATCGACGCAATTGATGAGGGGCTTTCACTCCATTCATAATCGGCTTTTTCTGCTGTTCCTCTCCAGTATGCTGGTCCTTCTGCTGATTGTAAGCTTCCTGTATTACCAAAAGACGACGCAGATCATTCATAGCAAAATCAGTGATTTGGCGGAGAAAAATATTTCCCAAACCGTAGGGCTGTTTAATTTACTGCTGCAAGGCTACGACAGCATTACCAAATCGCTGAACAGCAACTACGAGCTGCTGCGGCTGATTGAAGACCGAGACGCCAATAAGGATCCTGCGGTGAATGTTATTAATGAGCGTATGATTACCAATATTCTGGGAGCGATTTATTACTCCCGCGATGATATTGTCGGCATTCACGTCATCACGAGCGGCGGCAAGAACTATAACTTTGAGCGTCGGTTTGCCGGGGTCATCGATGCGAATTATTCGTCTTCCGACTGGTACCAGAAGCTGCTGGATTCGTCGGGAGAGATGGTCTGGCTCGGCTTGTTTCCAACGTCCGTGATCAACCGCTTCAATGAGGAGCCTTTGTTCGTATTCGGCCGCAAGCTTTATGATCTGACCGATCATCGGGAATTAGGCGTTATGCTAATTGAGACCGACCCGCAGCCAATCTTGAATGCACTCTCGAATGTCACGATTAGCCCGAACAGCCGCGTGTACATCGTGGACCGGCAGGACAACGTAATCGCTTCGACGGCGCATGACCAGACCAAGCCGCCTGCTTTTAGCGGGCTGCCGCGGCCGGAGGCCGACCAGATCATCGTAGATAACCGGTCGGATCAGCTGGTCGTCGCAGCGAAAGCCAAGATGTCGGATTGGACGGTGCTCGGACTAACGCCCAAAGGGGATATCAACGCTGAGATTGTAAAGACCAGGGAATACCTGTACATTGTCATTATTGTCCTGATTGTTTTGTCCACGTTATTAGCCAGCCTGATCTCCCGCAGCATGTCATCGCCGCTGAAGCTGCTGATTCGCGAGATGAAACAGGTCGAGATGGGGAATTTCACGGGTTCCGTATCGGTCAAATCGTTTGAGGAAATCAACTCGCTCGTGTCGTCGTTCAACCGCATGGTGCATCGCATGGATGAGCTGATCCAGCGGATTACGATGGCCTCCATCAGTGAGAAGAACGCGGAGCTGCAAGCGCTGCAGTCGCAGGTGAATCCGCATTTTCTTTATAACACGCTGGATATGATTTATTGGATGCTGGATGAACGGGAGAATGACCGCCTGGGCCGCGTGATTCTGGCCTTATCGCATATGTTCAGATACAGCAGTGACTGGCAGGAGGCGTCCAAGACGACACTGCGTCAGGAGCTCGACCAGATGCGACATTATATGACGATTATCGAGAGCCGCTTAGTGGGCAGAGTTCGAACGGAAATCACAGTCAGCCCGGAGTGGCTGGATGCTGTATTGCCGAAGATGACGATTCAACCTATCATCGAGAATGCGGTCAAATACGGCCTGGAACCGCTCGACCGCCCCGGCTTGCTGCGGCTGTATACAGTGGCTGATGAGCAGGAGCTGCATGTGGTTATCGAGGACAACGGCGTGGGCATAGGCTCAGAAGCGGTGGAAGAGATGCGGCAATCGCTGAACGTCCGCGAACTGGAAGGTGTATCGAAGAAGAAGGGGCGCCGAGGGATCGGACTGACGAATGTTCATCGTCGCCTGGTGCTGATGTACGGAGAAGGTTACGGATTAAACATAGAGAGTAAACAAAACGTAGGAACGACGGTTACGATCACGCTGCCGCTCCCGCGAAAAGGAGGCTAGTTCATGGAGATTCTCATCGTAGACGATGAAACCGTGATCCGGGAAGGGATTCAGCGCACCTTGCTGAATCGGTTTCCCCAGCATCAAGTGCATCTGGCGGCGAATGCGGAACAAGCGCTGACACAGCTGCGCGACCACCGCATTCACATTGTCTTGACCGATATTCTCATGCCCGGCATGACTGGACTTGAGCTAATGCATATTTCCCACAACCGCCATCCCCAGGTGAAATGGGTGGTTATCTCCGCGTATTCGGAATTTTCCTACGCACAGGAAGCGGTACGGCTGGGGGCTAAAGACTATCTGTTGAAGCCGATTGGCAAAGACATGCTGACAGAGATGATTGAGAAGCTTGGTGAGGAAGTCGCCCGTGAGACGGAGCAGACGGAAGAAACGCAATTGCTGAAGTTGAACCGCAAATATTTGCAAGAGGCGGTGTTCCAGCGCTGGGCGCTTGGGCTCGATACGGGACGATTTGACATGCAGTCTTTCACCGAGCAGTATCCGCAGTTTTATTTGATTATGGTCAAAATGGAGAGCGATAAAGCCGTTCGTCTGGAGAACTTTATTATCGAAAATGTGCTGCTGGAGCTAATTGAGCGATACGGCCGCGGTTTTGTCACGGTGCATGACAGCAAAAGCTTGCTGGGCCTGGTCACGCTCACGGAGGGCGGCTCCGGTCTGCCGGCTCTCATCGACGAGCTGCGCAGTCATCTGATCAAATACCTCAAGGTGCCATTCCAGATTATGCACACTGAGTTGATCGAGCACTTCAACGCCGTCCCGGCGGAAGTCCAGCGGATGCGTCAGGCGTCGTCGACACAGGTTTACGAGCATTACGCGAACGGAAGCGACCGCGCTGTCGAGGTGGCGCAGCAATACATTCGCACGCATTACCATGCGGACCTGTCTCTGGAGAAAGTAGCCGCGATCGTTTATTTGAATCCGGTTTATTTTAGCCAGCTTTTTAAGCAGAAGACCGGCTTTGGCTTTAAGGAGTATGTCATTCACCTGCGGCTGGAGCAAGCTAAGCAACTGCTCATGAATCCGAAGCTGAAGCTTGCGGATATCGCGGAGAGGATCGGCTACCAGGACATGCGCCATTTCACACAAGTGTTCCGCAAGAAGTACGGCACGACACCGTCGGAGTACAGGCATGAGAACTTGGCGGGGAAGACGGATAAAGTTCAGTTATGATGTGCGCCCCTGGACGTTAGAGTCCGGGGCTTTTTTTGTGTATTTTGTCAAGGATTTGGTTCTCATCCAATTCTCAGCAAATTTTAAGAAACGCTTACAAGGCCTTGCGGGGCTTGGATGTATGGATAGTTTGGCAAATATTAGGTTGTCACGAATGTGCTATGGTAATAACAGGCGCACCGCCTAACAACACGATCCATAAGGAGGAACCAATCATGTATGTTATGAAGAAGAGCCGCCTTGGCAAATCGTTAGTGGGGATAAGCCTGAGTTTGTCCTTATTGACATCCGGCAGCTTGCTGCTGCATGCGCCATCCGCACAGGCCAGCACGATCACCGCCGATGCGACTGCAACTTATAGTGCCACAAGCGTAAGCGCGAGCAAAGCTGACAACATCATCAGCACTGCTAAATCCTATATTGGCAAGGTAAAGTATGCGTATGGTGTCAGAGATGTGAGCCGGCTGAGGCTGGACTGCTCTGCGTTTACACAGCTAGTTTTTCAGAAAAACGGCATTTCCATTCCATGGGGCTCCAAAGCGCAAGCGAAAGTGGGGTCATATGTTAGCAAAGCGAACCTGAAAAAAGGGGACCTTGTCATGTTTAGCGTGGGCACCCCCGGGCGTATTGACCATGTAGGGATTTATGTCGGGAGTGGCAAGTTTATTAGCAATACAACCAGTTCCGGTGTTGTTCTCAATGACATGAATTCCGGTTACTGGAAAAATCGTTATATTACGGCGCGTCGTGTATAGGACAAGCTGGCTGGTAAGTGAGTGAGACCCTTCGCCTTGGCGGAGGGTTTCTTTATGTTATGGAGGTTAGTTGTTCATTCTGGCTTGGCAAGCTATGATAAGAAAGATACTTATCGTCGGAAGGGATGGCATCCGTGGAATTCAGACATAAATTGAAGGAGCTTCGGCAGCAGCAGGACCTCACGCTTCGTAAGCTGGGGGAAAAGGCGGGAGTGAGCTACTCCATCATGAATGGCATAGAGAACGGAAGAATCCAGCCGACGGCTGATGTCGTATTGGCGATCGCCGCTGCGCTGCGGATCGACGACAAAGATAGAGATGCGCTGCTCCGGCTAGCGGGGAATACACCTTCGGAATAGCCGAATAACGACAAAAGGGCCTCCAGGCACGTACCTGGAGGCCTTTCGTTATGATGAGCTCTGATTACCAAGCAAAAGTCATAGTGATGATAACAAGAAGAATAAAGAGGACGAGAACAGCTGCAGTATTGTTAACTCCTACTACTCCTGACATGGTCTTCACCCCTTCCATAGAGTATCTCCTTAGTGCCCGTTCTTAGGGTCAAAAGGGGGAAATAGCGCGAAGTACAATGACTAACAGGATAAAAAGCACCAGAACGATTGCTGTATTAGCATACAGGAACCCTGACATTTCCTTCGCTCCTTTCACAGAAAGTAATACATTATATGGTGCGCATTGTGATTTGGCATGGACGTTAGCCCGCTTATATAGATCAAACTCGCTCTTTTGGTGATCTCGGCAAGCAGCGGGAGCGCCTGCGAATCCCGATCGCGCTGTGATGCAGCCTGCTTCGTCCCGTAAAGCGAGCTGTCGTCTCTGTCGCGCACGTACCCACGACCTGCACGATTCTCACTGCTCCCTGCGAGAACCGTTCACATCGTTGCAACCGGCCTGTCGCGAGCTCAGCTGCCTTCCCCTTGCACGCCCTACTGCCCTCCACTGGTTCACAGCGTCCTCTTTACCCTCACCAGGCTAGTGTCAGTCCGTCTGTCCCTAATGCTCGCTAAAACCCGCTTGTAGTCCGTCACAACCGGACTGCAGCGTGCCTAACCTCGCCACCTCCGTCAGCAGCACCCAGTCCCCGCTCACCACACCCGCGGTAGTCCGAGTTTGCCGGCTTGCAGCGGGGCTCGCGTGGACGAAGGCAGCTGCAGTCCGATTTTCGCCACTTGCAGCGTCCATTTGGGCACGGACGGGCCGAAAACCCGCCTGGAGTCCGTCAAAAACCGGAATCCAGCGCATCTAACTCCGCCGCCTGCAGCTGTGTTTTTTTCGGACTGCAGCACCTGTCAGTCCGACCCGAGCCTGTAATAGCTTCCAAACAAAAAAAGCTTAGCACCCGACAGCTGTCGAGGACTAAGCATTTACAATCAGCGCAAATTTGCGCGTTTTAACAGCCGTTGGATGGAACGGTTCGCTTCCGGCAGCACGATATCTTTATCAACCGTGCGCATGATCCGGTTCTCCATCACAATTTTCCCGTTGATAATTGTGGTTTCGACGTCCGCCCGCGTTGCGGAGTAGACGATGCGTGAAATCGGATCGACATCAAACGATGGGTAGACGTGAAAATTGTTCAGATCGAGGATGGCCAAATCGGCCTTCTTACCGACTTCCAGACTGCCGATCTCTTTCTCCATGCCCACGGCCTTGGCGCCGCCGATTGTCGCCATGCGGAACACCGTTCGCGCGTCCATGGCCGTAGGGCCGTGAACGGGCTTTTGCATCAGCGCAGCCAAACGCATCTCATTGAACATATCGAGATTGTTGTTGCACGGCGCGCCGTCTGCGCCCAAGCTAACCGAGATGTCCATCTTGATCATCTCCGGCGTCTCGGCGATACCCGAGGCCAGCTTCATATTCGAGCCCGGGCAATGGCTCACGTGAACGCCGCGGTCGTGAATGATGCGCTTCTCCTCCTCATCCAGCCAGATGCAATGGGCCAGAATGAGGCGATCATTGGCAAGACCGAGATGGTCGAGGTAAACAATGTTGCGCATGCCTGTTTCGGCTTGCACGATCTCAATCTCCCCGCGGTTCTCGGAAGCGTGGGTGTGTACCTTCACATTGTACTTCGCCGACAAGGCTTGAACTTCGCGCAGCAGCCCCTCGGTGCAGGAGACGACAAAGCGCGGGGAGAACGCATACTGAATGCGGCCATCGTCGTGTCCATTCCATCGCTCCAGCAAATCGACGCTCATCTGCAGTGACTCTGACGTTTTTTCTTGCAGCTCAAATGGGACCTCAGTCCCTTTATCCATCATCACCTTGCCGGATAGGGCGCGAATCCCGCTTTCCGCGATCGCCTGGAAGGCAAAGTCCGTATGATGCACCGTCTCCATATCGACAATCGTCGTCGTTCCGCTCTGAATCAATTCGCCGATGCCGAGCATGGCCGAATAATAGATGGACTCTTCGTCATGCGAAGCTTCCAACGGCCAGATCCGCGTCCGCAGCCAGTCCATCAACTCCAGATCGTCACCTTTCCCGCGGAACAGCGTCTGGCACAGATGGATGTGGGTCTGGACGAAGCCCGGAATGATCGTCCGATTGCGGGCATCAATCACTTTATCCACCTGCGGGGGATTTAAATCAGGGCCGATCGCGGCAATCCGGTCATTTTCGATGTAAATATCGCCCGTGAGGATGTCTCCGTCTCCATTCATCGTGATGATTTCAGCATGTCGGATCAACAAGTTCGCCATCGCGTGAAACCTCCTTCTCTTCTTCCTTATTTATATATAGTTCTCCAGGCATAAAAAAACTAGCTACAAAAAATATGCCTGAGATGCACATTCTTCGTAGCTAGAAATTTACGGTTTCTAAGTAGAGACCCTTAATCCAATTATTAAGGTTATACGAAAGAGATATTCAATTCATCCATAGCGTAAACGGAAAATATACAGTTGTCAATTAACTGGAAGTCATTTTTGTTGCATAACTCTGGAAAATTGTGCGTGGCGCTGCACCAGATTTAGCCGTATTGGAACTATACGTTTTACGGCGTAACAGGGCCCATTCCGTATTTTTTTAAAAAAACCTAATTTTCCCTTACTGATAAGTTTGCGTTTTCAAAACCGATATGTTAAGATCAAATTAATCAACAAAGCACCTGAATTCACATATTGTACAGGGTTGACATTTGTGTGATGGAACCTTGTGCAATGTGTGAATTTTTTTTCTTCTAAGAGAAATAAAAAAACATGTTAATAATTATTTGGAGGTATTTTCCATGCAAACAGGTACAGTTAAATGGTTCAACGCAGAAAAAGGTTTCGGTTTCATCGAAGTTGAAGGCGGTAACGATGTATTCGTACACTTCAGCGCAATCCAAGGCGACGGTTTCAAAACTTTGGACGAAGGCCAACGCGTTGAGTTCAACGTTGTTCAAGGCAACCGCGGACCACAAGCTGAGAACGTTGTAAAACTGTAATTAGCTTAAGAAAAGGCTATCTCTCAGGTCATCTGACCTTCAGAGATAGCCTTTTTTATTTCTCACAAAGCGACTCATTAAATTTGTTCAAAAGTCGGCTGAAGTTTGCGCAATCCTCGTCAGACCACTCCTGAAGCAGTTCCTTCAGCATATTGGAACGCGCTTGTTTAAATTCGATTAATTCCGCCATCCCAAAATCAGTGAGTTTAAACGTATAGGCTCTGCCATCCTGCGGGTCAGGCACTTTGAAGACATAGCCCTTCTGTTCCAAGGCCGCGGCTTGACGGCTGACGGTGGATATATCCAATTGCAGAGTTTCCGCTAAAGCTTTGACGCCTACGGAGCCCTGATCACGTATATGGTGCAGTAACAAATAGGCGGATCTCTCCAGATTCCCTATTTTTTTATGTGAAGATACCGACATGATGCGGCGTATGAGTATGGCCAGTTCCAACTGAATGCTTTCAAAAGCCTGTTGATCCATGATTGATCACCTCTCTCGCTATAAATGTTAACATAATACAGGTAGATTTTAAAACAGATTCCTTCAATTCCAATTGCTTGGGAAAAGTCATTGACATGAACTCAATTAGTTGTATAATACAATATTATACTTTCATATTACAACTACTTTGGGAGGACAGAGAAAATAAGCCTAGTTCTTTAACAAGAAAACCTTCGTAACGAATTGCCCGCCTGAGCACTGTGTCGTACAAGTACGATGAATGCTGACGTAAAGTCGATTCAGTATGCGCTCAAGAGAAGGGTAATTTTATTTGCGTTGAAGCTAAAGCCGCAAGGTCCTTGTCCTAGAGTTCAAGATTTTAAGATTTACAAGTCACTAGAAAAGAAGGTAGAGGAGAAGTTATGAAACGTAAAGTCATGCTGTATGTCATTTTGATCGCTATGGTCGTCGTTGGTGGCGGAATCGGCGGCTATTTCTGGTATGAAGGACAGAATTACCTCTCCACGGACGATGCGAGACTAGCCGGCGATATTTATAAGGTTATGCCGCGTATTACTGGTAAGGTCACCTCGCTGGATGTGAATGAAGGCGATCACGTACTTGCCGATCAGATTATCGGCCAACAAGATACGAATAACTTGGCGACTAGCAATCTGGATCAGGCTGCGCTGCGCTCCCCGATTGATGGAACGGTGATCAAAACCATGGTAAGGGCCGGGGAAGTTTCTTCGCCAGGTCAGACGGTAGCGATGGTCGTGGATACGCACAAATTGTATGTATCGGCCAATATTGAGGAGACCCAAGTTAACCGAATCCAGCCTGGACAGAAGGTTGAATTCACCTTGGATGGATTTTCGGGCAAGACATTTACAGGCAAAGTGAAAGAAATCAGTAAGGCGACTGCATCGACGTTTTCTCTGCTGCCTTCAACGAACACAAGCGGTAACTTTACTAAAGTGACCCAACGGGTGCCTATCAAGATTTCGATCGATGATAACCAGGGCGTGGAGTTATCCCCGGGAATCAGTGCTGCCATCAAAGTTCATTTGAAGGACAAATAAAGAAAGAGGTTAGAACGCGATGAAAAAGTTAAATAAATGGGCTGTTCCTACGGCTCTTATGCTTGCGGTTGTTATTATTGTGCCCGGTTGCGGCGGGAAAGTTACAGGGCAGACGAATGCCGCGGGAGCGGTCAGCGTACAAACCATTAAGCTTGGGCAGCCGGTATCGGCAGGACTCAGCGGTAAAATCATTCCTGACCAAGACATTAAAGTCGTATCTAAGGTCTCTGGCAAAGTTGCTCAAATGAATGTGCAGGAAGGCAGCAAGGTGAAGAAGGGTGATATGCTGGTGCAGATCGAGACCGGCGATTTCACCCAGCAGGTGAAACAAGCCGAGTCCGCGCTCCAAGCTTCACAAGCGAAGCTGGTGGATACGCAGCAAGGCGCCCGCAAGCAAGAGATTGACGGGCTGCAAAGCGCAGTATCTGCGGCGCAAGGCGCGTATCAGCAAGCATCGGCGACGGTGGATCAGGCGAAGGCTGCTTTTGATCTCTCGACAAGCACGTATAACCGCCTGCGGAACGCCTATGACAGTAATTCCGGCGTAACGCAAGAGGACCTGGATAAAGGCACGCTGGACTATGAAAAAGCCAAAGCGGCCTATGAACAGGCGCAAGGTGCGCAAAAAGCGGCCGAAGCCCAAATGCAAGGTGCAGACTCGAAATTGCAGCTAGCTAAAATCGGGGCAACGGATAATACGCTCAAAGCGCTGCAAGCGGACGTTGACCGTCTGCAAGCGGGATTGGATCTGGCGAACAGCAATTTGAGCAACGCGATGATTACAGCTCCGATCGATGGGGTTATTGCGAAGAAGAGCATTTCTGAAGGCGAGCTGGCGCAGCCGGGCGTTCAACTGCTTTCGCTGGTGAATATGGATCAAGTTCAAGTGGAGCTTAGCGTAGAGGACAGCCAAATCTCGCAAGTGAAGGTTGGGACTCCAGTTAATGTTACGGTGCAAAACTTGCCAGGCCAAACGTTCAAAGGCGAAATTGCCTTCGTCAGCCCAGTATCCAACACGAACAGCAATACGTTCCCTGTCAAAGTGAAAGTCGATAACAAAGACGGTCTGTTGTTCGCGGGTATGGTGGCGGAAGTGAAATTGAACGCCTCTCAAGAAAATCGCCTTGAAGTTCCGAAGAGCGCGATTATCAAGAAAGACTCGAAGGAATACGTGTACGTAGACGATAACAACACAGCGTATCTCGTTGAAGTTCAAACAGAAGAGAAGAATCAGGATTGGGTCTATGTGCAAGCAAATGACAAAATCAAGGCAAGTCAACAAATTATCGTAAATCCATCCGATAAGCTTGCGGAAGGCACCACGGTAAAAGCCGAATAGGAGGCGCAGCTATGGCCGAAGCATCGGCAGTACAACAACAATCGGAAGGCAGCGGGAAGATGTGGCTATCGCTGATCGCCATCGTCATGGGTACCTTCGTGGCGGTGCTGAACAGCAGCTTGATGAACGTTGCCATGAATAAATTTGTAGCGGTATTCGGCTCGGATATCAATACGATGCAGTGGGTAATTACGGGCTATACCCTCGCTTCGGCGATGGTAATCCCGATGACGGGCTACCTCGGTTCGCGGTTCGGCAGCAAGAACATCATGCTATTCTCCGTAGCCGGCTTCACCGTGTTCTCGGTCGTCTGCGGATTGGCATGGAGCGCCAGCACGATGATTCTGTTCCGGATTCTTCAAGGCTTCGTCGGCGGCTTCATTATGCCGATCGGGATGTCAATTATTTATACGACGTTCCCACGGGAGAAGATCGGTACAGCAATTGGTTTGTGGGGGGTCGCCGCGATGTGTGCCCCGGCCCTCGGGCCGACATTTGGCGGTTACTTGATCCAAAATTACAGCTGGCGGCTGCTGTTCTTCATCAACGTGCCGATCGGGATTTTGGCGGTTATTTTAGGCAAGGTGCTGTTGAAGGATACGCCGGGGAAAAAAGGATTGAAGTTCGATACGCCCGGAGCTATCCTTTCCATGATCTTCTTCGGCAGCTTGCTGCTGGCGTTAAGTAAAGGACAGTCGGAAGGCTGGGGCTCGTTATTTATCGTCTCCCTGCTGTATACGGCGTTCTTCAGTTTGCTGCTGCTTATTTGGGTAGAGCTGGGGACGAAACAACCCGTGCTGGATTTGAAATTATTCAAAAACTATAAGTTTACAGTCAGTGTCATCTCGGGTTCACTCGTTATGATGGGGATGATGGGCGGTACGTTCCTGACCCCGCTGTATTTGCAGAACATCCAAGGGCTTACGGCCATGCAGACGGGCCTATTGATGATGCCGCAATCGGTGGCGATGGCCGTCATGATGCCGATCAGCGGGAAGCTGGCGGACCGCTTTGGCATTGTGCCGCTATGTTTTGTCGGGCTCTCGATTCTCGGGGTGACGACGCTGGAGCTGCATCACCTGACAACAGACACGCCGAATCATTGGCTCAACGCGCTGTTGACGGTCCGCGGCCTGGGCATCGGCTTATGTATGATGCCGCTCACGACGGCCGGTATGCAAGCTGTCGAGCCGGCCAAGGTCGGCAACGCTTCGCCGCTTTCCAACGTATGCCGCCAAGTAGCCGGATCTTTGGGCATTGCCATTTTCACAGCGATCATGAGCAACCGCCAGGTCCTGCATTACCAGCACATCTCGGACAGCGTGCCGGTTGATTCGGTGACGGGCAACAGTGTCATCTCGATGCTATCCGGCGCGATTTATTCGTGGTCCATCGATATGAGTACTTCTACCGGAACGGCAGCCACATATTTAGCCGGTTTCATGCAGAAAGAAGCGTTAGTCCGGTCGATCGCCGACACCTTCTTTGTTTCCGCAGTTCCTGCATTTATCTGCATTCCTTTCGTCTTTTTATTTATTAAAAGAAAAAAAGCTCAAGTCGAAGCAAAGACAGACTGAGCAGAGCATAAACCGTTTATTTTGGAGAGGGGTAACAATATGAAAAAGAGTTTGTCTGTAATCATGAGTACCGCGATGGCTGTAAGCATGTTTTCAACAGTGGCATTAGGCGCTGCCGCACCGAAGTCTTCCGCTGATTTCAGCGATCTGAGCAATCTGGATGCCGCCACTAAGGCTAAATTTGATGCGATGATCTCCGCGGGTATTTTTGACGGGGTGAGTGATGGTGTATTCGGTCTGAACGATAAAATGAATCGTGCACAATTTGCCAAAGTCGCTGCGTTGATTTTCGGCTTGAAAGTGGATACGTCCCTGCGTACTTCCAGCTTCAGTGACGTGAGCGCTGACGATCCGGCTAACGGTTACGCGCTGCCTTATATTGAAGCTTTGAAGGCGGCGAATCTGACGGACGGGTACGGCGTAGGCACGTACAATCCTGCCGGCGAAGTGACCAAAGAGCAGCTGGCTGCATTCTTGCTCCGCGGCTTGAATAAAGATGCGCAAGCGAAAGCGACAGCAGGTCTGAACGACAGCTCCGTGTCTGACTGGGCACAAGGCTATGCGGCTTTGGCGGTTCAATTGAACCTCCTTGGCAAGCAAGCGGATGGCTCGTTCGGGGGTGTAGCTGCAGCAACGCGCGATCTGCTTGTGACTTCCTCTTATGAAGCGAAGAAGCAGTACGTGCCTGGCAGTCATACCGTTGTAACTACGCTGCCTGCAGACGATATGAAAGCTTACGCGATTACAAGTGATACGCAAGGTCAAATCAAAGGGATACTGCAGGAAAAAACGTTGGACGGCTGGAGAGTCGGCGCTGTCGTTAAGCTGACGAACGGAAGCGGCAATACGATCCGCGTTCCTGACTATGAGCTGCGTGTCAAAGCGGCCGACGGTAACGTATATACCTTGCAGCCGAGCGCAAACAACGCCAAATCGATCCTTCCGCAAAGTGATGTTACGCTGAGCTATATGGCGGATGTGAATTCGAAAACGGATTTGAACCTGACAGACCTTCTGTGGGTTGATGTCGATACGAAGGTATACCCGAAGAAAGAAACGCTGCTTGCCGACGCTCCGATTCAATCCAACATCTGGCGTGGCAAGGACGCTGTCATCACGGATCCGTCGCTGCTTGGCGATTGGGGAGCGGTGTTCTCCGCGCCTGGCGTAACGTCCGGGTTAAAATATTCGGCGACAACACTGTCCAAACAATTTACTGGCCAGTCGCCGACTTATGTCGTGCAAGTTAAAGTACAGAATAGTGGGAGCTATGCAGAGACAGTTCCTGATTTCACATTAGGCGGCAAATCGGACGGACAGCTGTTCGTCGGGAAACGTGTGGAACAGGACCCAGTCAGCTTGAACCCTGGTGAGCAAAAAGATATCCATTTTGCCATCACGACCGATCCTGGCACAACGCTGAATGCGTTCTACGTGCTCTCCAACGAGAGCTTCCTGAAGCAAGGAGCAACGACGCCGGTTTCGTTTAACACAGGTCGCATCGGTTTCCGCCTTCCGGCTAACGGTGGAACAGGATTGAATGGAGGCGTCTCGACAGGCAGCTATACATTCGGTACGCCAATGACATTTGATCAATCGAGCAACTTCATTAATCCAAGCTTGGCCGTTTCCTTGGAAGAGCTCCATGTGACCGACAATGAAGAGACAGGCAACAAAGTGGGCTTAGCGAAATTCAAGCTGGTCAACAATGGTGACAAATCGATCCCGGTCCCTGTGTTCAGTGCTGAGCTGGCCGGCAAAGACGGATCTACGTATTCCGGCAACCGCCAAGTTGTTGCTGCGCAAGAAATCGCGCCAGGCACGGGCATCGTAATCAGCTATGGTTACACACTGCCAACTACGGATACAAGTGATCAGTACACGCTGAACGTGCAAGGCGTCCTACCTGGGCAACAGGGGACGTATAAGTCCACCATCGCCAGCTATAATGTGGGTGTTCAAAGCAACAGCGCGGATCACAATAATATTTCGCTTTATCCGTTTAACTTGAATATCAAGAACTGGATTCTTTCTCAAATGTCCAATCAAGGTGCTACCGGGTTCTCGTATACGTATAAATTGAGTTTGGACCTGGATATTACCCGCGATGAAGCCGTAGCGCTTGATAACAGCTTTTCCAAGCTGAAATTCGAGTTGATTGATGGAACAGGTAAAGCGATCGGATCGACTGCATTCCCGTTCACAGGGTCGAACCGTTTGGTGAGCGGCTCGCAGAAGCTGACTTTCACCAACTTAACGGATGATCAGATTCGCAGCAATCTCTCTCTGAAAGTCTATGAGACTGTCAGCACACCAACCGGTGATGTAGACAGATATATTACAGATCTTAAATAAGCTCGGAACCGTAGAGGGTGTCCCGTTAGCCATTTGACTGGCTGGGGGCACCCTTTTGCTATATGTTAAGACAACGGAATAATCGGAATAATAAAGAGAACCTTTAGGTAAAAGAGGGATCTGACAATGAAGATGATACCGTTTAAGCAAAATAAATGGCTGCACGCGATGATGATAGCCTATGCGATCTTTTGGATATGGGCTGCAATCAGCCCCACGAATCGTATCCAATGGTTTCTTGAGAACATGCTGGTCTTAGTCTTCCTGCTAGCGCTGGGATTCACGTACCGCAAATACCGATTCTCCAATGCCTCCTACACATGTATGTTTATTTTTCTTTGTTTCCATACCTATGCCGCCCACTACACCTATGAACAAACCTCTTTTGATCTATGGTTAAAAGCAGCCTATCACACCCGTCGAAGCTATTTTGACCGGGTCGTTCATTTCATGTTCGGTCTCCTGTGGACGTACCCCGTTCGCGAATTCCTGCTGCGTTTCACGACCCTACGCAAAATTTGGACATATGTTATTCCAGTAGAGTTCATTTTTGCCTTCAGTGCGCTGTTGAAATCTTGGAGATGGCGGTGGGAATGATTGGCGGACAAGCGGGCGAAGACTACTTGGGGCTGCAAGGGGACATCTATGACACGCAAAAAGATATGGGGCTTGGCCTCCTGGGCGGAATCGTGTCCGCGGCGATTGTGACGGATGTGATTCGAGCCAGAGCGCGGCAAGCATCGCAGAGAAAATGAAGGTCAAGTATGCGGATCCCCTGTGATATGATAGAGATACAACGATCCGGACCGAAAGTCCTGAAGGGGAGTATCGCCGATGAAAACACGTAAGACGCGCCGGGAGCGCCGCTTATCACCGTTGTTCTCAATGAAATATTGGCTTGTGCTCACAAGTTTGTTTATCGTCACCGCGGCGGCTGTTGTGCTGCTTGAAAAAGGCCGGCCGGCTTCGGCGCCTGCGCCGGATCAGAAGGACGAGATTAAAGGCTCACAGGAGGCCATGGCTCCTGCGCCCAAGCAAGCCCTCGAGTTTCATATGATTGACTTGGAACATGGCTGGATTCAGTATGACGATCAGGTGGAGAAGACAGCGGATGGCGGCCAGCACTGGGAAGCAGCGGATTCCTCGTACCCAAGCACACAGGCTGGGGAAGGAAATGGATCTGCCGGTTTCCTCGATGCAAGTGAGCAGCCGCTTGTGGCGCAAGTGTCGTTGGACGGCAAGACATACCTCGTTAAACAATCCCAATTTTTGACAAAACAAATCGGTTGGGTTCTCGTAGAGAGTGATTCCAATCTGAAGATCCCCTTGCTAGTGACACCGGACGGCGGACAAACATGGAACGAACAGGTCACACCGGCAGTTCAAACGGTGATGAAACAAGAGCAGGACCGATTGCTGCAATGGAGCAAAGAATCGGCTTTATATACGACAGCAGCTGCCGCCAAGGCGGTTATGCGTTCTGCATGGTCGCTGATACCGAATACATCGGCACCTGGGGATGCTGTACTCGTGCGGCACAATGGGCCTGGCCAAATCGAATGGCTTGGCAAAACGTACAAGCTGCAGCCCTTCGGCGCGGGCTATTTCACCTATTTGCCGATAACAATGCAGGCGAAGCCTGGCAAGTATACGATTGGGGATCAGACGCTGATCATTCAGGCCAAGAAATTCGAGACGCAGTACTTGCAAGTCACAGAGCAGATGGAAAGCATGAAACAGGATACGGCGCGAATCAACGCCGATCAGAAAAAAATCGATCAGGCGAGAAGCCATTCCGAGCCGGAGTTTCTTTATAAAGAAGCGTTTGTCCAGCCGATTGAAGGAATTTTGACCACGCCTTACGGGTACACCAGGTATGTGAATGGCAAATATGACAGCTCGCACATGGCCGTCGATCTGGCTGCTAAGGAAGGTACGCCGATCAAGGCGACGAATGACGGTGTTGTTGCATTAGCCGAGCCTCTATATTTAACTGGAAATTCCATTTATATTGATCACGGGATGGGGCTTTTCTCGCAGTATGCGCATTTGTCCAAATTGAATGTGAAAGCAGGCGACTGGGTTAAGAAGGGCGATATTATTGGCTTGGTAGGGACGACGGGCTTTTCGACCGGGCCGCATCTGCATTTTACATTTTGGGCGCATAATGTGCAGGTGAATCCAAACCTTTTTTTTAATACGACACCGTTTCACTGGTTGAAGGAGAAAGCTTGATGATAGATAACGTTCATATTTCCGTGCGATCGCTTGTGGAGTATATTTATCGCAGCGGTAGTATCGAATCGGGCTTTCGCACGAGCACGAGTTTGACTGAAGGGACCAAGGCGCACCAGAAGGTGCAGCAATCGTATAACGGGCAAGACCAGCGTGAGGTGTATGTGTCGGCTGAGGTGGAGCACCAAGGGCTACTGTTTGTCATTGATGGCCGCTGCGACGGCCTGCTGGTCCATGACGAGGGACTTACGATCGATGAAATTAAGTCGACCTCCTCCGACATTGGGCTGATCGATCGGGATTCCTACCCTGTCCATTGGGCGCAAGCTCGGTGCTATGCCTACATGATTGCCAAGGACCGCAATCTCGAGAGGATGCGCATTCAGCTCACCTATATGCAGGTGGTTACAGAAGAGACGAAACGTTACACCGAGGAGCTGCCGTTCAGCGAATTGGAGCGGTTCGTCTACGATGCGGTAGCGGGATATTACCCTTACGCGCAGGCTAGAAGAGAACATGAAGAGCGCCGCAACCGGAGCATCCGGGAGCTGCCGTTTCCTTTCGAAGCGTTTCGGCAAGGGCAGCGGAAGCTGGCGGGCGCGGTATATAAGACGATTGATGGCGGACACAGCCTATTTGCTAAAGCGCCTACAGGCATCGGGAAAACGATGTCGACCTTGTTTCCGTCCATTAAGGCAATCGGCGAAGGGCTGCTGCAGCGGATTTTCTATTTGACAGCCAAAACGATTACGAGAACCGCAGCGGAAGATGCGTTGGCTATTTTACAAGACAAGGGCCTTCATCTGCAAAGCGTAACGATTACGGCTAAAGACAAGGTATGCTTTCAGGAGGAGGTCCGCTGCACGAAGGAGCACTGTGAATTCGCGGACGGCTATTACGATCGGATTAATGAGGCGGTGCTTGATCTTCTGCGCAGCGAGACGGCTATGACACGTAAGGTGATCGAGTCCTATGCCCGGAAGCATCGCGTCTGCCCGTTTGAGTTTTCGCTCGATGTTGCGTATGCGGCGGATGCCGTCATTTGCGATTATAACTACGTCTTTGATCCGCGCGTCAATTTGAAGCGCCTCTTCGAGGAGCAGAAGCGGCATACCGTGCTGCTTGTGGACGAGGCGCACAATTTGGTCGACCGGGCGCGAGAGATGTATTCGAGCGCCTTGAATAAATCAGACTATCTCGCCTTGCAGAGAGAGTTCAAGGGACTTCGCCCGGAGCTGCACGACGCGGCGAAAGCGGTAAATCAGCACCTGCTTGCGGTGCGCAAGCAGATCGGCGAGCAGGGGCTGCATGTCGGCAGTGAGCTGCCGGAAGAGCTGATTGCCCGCCTCGAAGTATTCATTGCGCAGGCGGAGCGGGAGCTTGTCATGGCGCGGCCGGGCGAGCGTGCAGAAGGTGCGGAGAGTGCGGCCAGCACCTTGCTGCTCGACACCTACTTCGGCGCGCAGCATGTGGTCCGTATCGCGAAGCTGTATGACGAGCGATATGTAACCTTCACCGCGTGTGAGAAGAGCGAAGTCACAGTGAAGCTGTTTTGCCTGGACCCTTCGCATTTGCTGCGGCAGATGGGGAAGGGGTACCGGTCACAGGTGTTCTTTTCGGCTACACTCACGCCATTGTCTTACTTCATGGATATGCTTGGAGCGACGGAGAACGATTATTCTATTGCTGTAGCTTCGCCGTTCTCCAGCGAACAGTTGGAGGTGCTGGTGCAACCGATCTCTACCCGCTATCAGGACCGTGAACGCAGCCGCATGCCGATTGCCCGATCGCTGCTCGACTTGGTAGCAGGGCGGGAAGCGGGCAACTATCTGATATTTTTCCCTTCCTATGCATATTTGAGCAGTGTTTATGAGGCTTTTATCGATTTGCTTGCGGAGAGTGGGGAGAGGGGCCAGAATATACAGCTCCTTGTTCAGCAGGCGCTAATGTCGGAAGAGGAGCGGGAGCGCTATCTGGATACCTTTCAGGCGAATCAGGGGCAGACGCTTATGGGGTTCGCCGTGATGGGAGGCATCTTCTCGGAAGGCATCGATCTGGTCGGGGATCGCTTGACTGGCGTGGCGGTGATCGGCGTAGGTTTGCCGCAGCTGGGGCCGGAGCGCAATATTTTGCGGACATATATGGAGCGTGCGGGGAAAAATGGCTATGAATATGCCTACGTGTTCCCCGGCATGAACAAGGTCCAGCAGGCCGGCGGCCGCTTGATCCGCTCCGAAACGGATCACGGCGTGCTGCTGCTGATCGATGACCGCTACTTGCAGCCGCAATATCAGCGTCTGCTGCCGGAGGAGTGGCGTCATTACAAGGTCGTGACGCCGGGATAGGCGTTCTGCCTTGCAGGAGCATGGAGCGGGAATGGATGGGGCGCTGTAGTCCGAATTTGCCCACTTCCAGCAGGGAATCTTGGGCCATTTGCCGAGAAAAGCTCTGCAATTCGGCAAAATCGGATTACAGCTCTCCGGCTCGGCCAGATGGTGGCTGTAGTTCGGCAAAATCGGACTACAGCTGCTAGCTGTTTCCGTTGCTGCCTTAGGCTCACCCCTGCGCCCCACCCGACCAGCACTTCCATAACGTGTTGTGCGATTTTAGCTCAGCGGCACCGTTTTACAAACTAAAAAAGCCCCTTGCACATTACAAGGAGACAATTTAAGGTTTGCTATCCATTCCACTGTTTGATTGTAAGATGATATTACATTTATTTTTATCAGTTCCTATGTAACATAAAAAAGAGAGCGCAAGCTCCCTCCTTAATTACATCTCAATTGGCATTCGAGCAAACCATTACAGCGACATCCGGTAAATCTGCACGACATCCTCACGGGTCAGCTTTTTAAAGTTGCCGAAGTCCCCGTAGATCATCGCTTTATCGGCCATTAGCTCAATCGTCGAATCATCGATGTCGTAATCCGCTAACCGGCTTGGCGCGCCAATCGAGTTGAAGAAACTGCGCAGCGCCGCGATGCCCTCTTCCGCCACTTGGCGATCGGTTTTACCGGCGGCATCGATATTGAATACACGCTGAGCGAACTGTTTGAAACGAGCGACATTAGCTTCCAGCGTATGCGTCATCCAGTTCGGGAACAGGATAGCCAGTCCGCCGCCATGAGGAATGTCATGAACCGCGGAAACGGCATGCTCCAAGTTGTGAGTTGCCCAGTCGCCGCGGATGCCCATGCTCAGCACGCCGTTAAGCGCCATGGTCCCGCTATAAAGAATCGTTCCGCGGGCTTCAAGGTCTTGCAAATCGTTGACCAGGCGAGGCGCGGTCTCGATCACAGTCCGCAGGATCGTTTCGCAGAAACCGTCCTGAACAGGTGTATTCGCAACATGGTGGAAATATTGCTCGAAGACGTGCGACATAATGTCGACCATGCCATACACCGTGTGGTTAGCAGGCAGAGAGACCGTATGCGCCGGATCGAGGATGGAGAACTTCGGATAAGCGTGCGGGCTGCCCCAGCCAAGCTTTTCTTTGGTCTCCCAGTTCGTGATGACCGAGCCGGAGTTCATCTCAGAGCCTGTAGCCGCGATGGTCAGTACAGTGCCCAGCGGCAGCGCGCCCGTGCCAACGGCTTTTCTCTTAACGATATCCCAGAAGTCGCCGTCATATTTGGCTCCGACCGCAATGGCTTTCGCGCAGTCAATGACGCTGCCGCCGCCAACAGCAAGAATGAGATCGATGTGCTCGCTGCGGCACAATTCAACCCCGCGGTGAACGGTTGTCAAACGAGGATTCGGCTCAACACCGCTCAGTTCAACGACACGGGCATCCACTTGCTTAAGTAAAGCCAGCACATTATCGTAAAGACCATTCTGCTTGATACTGCCTCCGCCGTAAACGAGCAGCACGTTTTTTCCATATTGCGGCACTTCGGTTTTCAGCTTCTCCAGCTGTCCACTTCCAAAATAAAGGGTAGTCGGATTATAAAAAGCAAAATTGTTCATGCATGTCCCTCCTAAGTACATTCGTTCTTCCACCTATTATTGTATACAATAAAATTGCTAAAACAAAGTTTTCGCATAGACTTTGCAGGATCTTCAACACTGTGCTTCCTACAGACAAGAAATGGTACAATAAAAGCGATTGTTTGACTACTACATAGACAACGAGGAGGCTATGGGCATGGCCATTCTAACCCCTTACATTTACAGCAGCAACGCTCGCGAGCACGCCGGTTTTTATGCTGCAGCATTCAACGGAGAAATCGTAAGTCTGCGTACTTTTGCCGATATGCCGAATGCGGAGGAATCGATGAAGGACCGGGTGATGCACTTGGAATTGCATGCACTTGGCTTGAAATTTTTTATGGCCGATGCGGGCACGGACACCGTAGATCGAGGCGCAGGGATGGATCTCACGCTGGAGTTTCAGACAGAGGAGGAAGCGCGCCGTATCTTTGACGCTCTTGCCGCAGGCGGCGACGTTCACATTCCATTCCAACGTATGTTCTGGGGGACGATGTTCGGCCGCGTGGCGGATCGTTTCGGAGTTCGTTGGCAGATTACGACGGAGGCCTCATATTAAAAAGCAGCTCTCTGACGAGAGCTGCTTTTCTATAATCCAATTAGGATTTGCTTGGCGTATATCCAGGTGTGTTGATAATATCTACCAGCCTCGCAGATCCCTCAGCGTAAGCTTTATCGGCATCTGCTTGCGTTGCACGGCTCAAGGACACTTGGAAGTCCAGTTCTTGTCGGAGCACATTGAGAACCTTCTCTTTCAGTTCACCGGAATCAAGCTTTGCAGCGGATTGCACAAGTGTTTTGCCTTGACTCAGATCGTCAAGCACGTCTTTCTCTTCCTTACTACCGAACACAGCTGTGTCATTGATGACGCGGCTTATGCGATTATTGATGATACTTTGCAGATCCGCTGTTTGATTTGAAACGGCCGGTGTGTATCCAGGTGTGTTAATAATAGCTGCCAGTTTCGCAGATCCCTCGGCGTATGCTTTGTCAGCATCTGCTTGCGTCGCACGGTTCAAAGATACTTGGAAGTCCAGTTCTTGTCGGAGCACATTCAAAACCTTTTCTTTCAGTTCACCGGAATCGAGCTTTGCGGCGGATTGTACGAGTGTTTTGCCTTGACGCAAATCGGTAACCACATCTTTCTCTTCTTTTTTACCGAAGACAGCTGTGTCATTGATGACACGATCGATGCGAGATTGAATGAGCTGCTGCAGGTCGGCTTGAGAGGGTGCGTTGACTGCCGGCGTGTAGCCTGGTGTACCCAGAATTACAGAGAGTTGTGCTGCGCCTTCCGCATAGGCTTTGTTAGCATCCTCTTGAGTGGCCACGCCCAGAGCAACTTCGAAGTCGAGGTCTTGACGGAGGACAGTCGATATTTTTTCTTTCAGTTCGCCTGGATCCAGGTTCGCTGCAATTTCAACAAGTGATTTGCCTTGATGCAAAGCATCCCATACGTCTTTCTCATCTTTTCTGGCAAAGAAAGCTGTATCGGTAACCACACGGCTCAGGCGGTTCGCCACGAACTTGCTTAAATCGGCAGCAGCCAGCTTCACACTATCAGGGTTGTAACCAGGTGTGTTCATGATGTAGGTAAGCTTGCTGGCGCCTAGCGAGTAATAGCGGTTCGCATCGGCTTGCGAAGCTCCGTTCGTATTTACTTCAAATTGCAAATCTTGTTTGAGCAGGAGGAGCAAATCGGCCTTCAATTCGCCCGGATCTAGCCTAGCGGCGGATTGCACGAGTGTTTTACCTTGACGCAGATCTTCTTTCACATCGTTTTGATCTTTTCTACCATAGTTAGCCGTATCACGTACGATATTATCCAGGCGATTCATGACGAGGTGTGCAAGGACCGCATTGCTGTCAGCAGAAGGAAGCTGATTGCCTTTAACCGCCAACACGGAGCTTAGTTGATCCGTAACCGAGGTTTCCCCGGCTTGAACCTCATCAGTGGAAATCAAACCATAGCTATATGCTTTATGTAAATCAAACGTCAGAATCGAAGTCAAATCCGCGAGTATCTCGGCATTGCTGATTCCTGTTGCTTGCGTCAGCGTGCTGCCTGCAGCCAGCGCGTCCTGAATGTCATCCGCGTCTTGGCCAGTCGCTTGAGCGGCGTCTTTGGCTAAGATGGAAATATGATAGTTAATGAGCTGGTTGGCAAAAGAATCAGCTTGCAGCGAAGCCGGTACAGCAGCCGCAGCTTCATCAGCGAAAGCTTTGCCGGCAGATAAGGCGGAACCGGTAAATAGCAGAGCGGCAGCGAGTGTGCCGGTTGTTACAAGTTTAAATGATTTCTTCATGAGGAACATCTCCTTAGCATATAAAAAAGTTAAACTAAATTCATTGATTTAGTTTTTATCGTTAACAACGTTGTTAATGATAATAAATATAAAACCGTGCCCTTTTTTTGTCAACTGCATATTTCAAGTGTTACATTTTGTTCACAATATCGAATAATGTCATTAATGTGACATAATAAGTTGACTGATAATTTATTTTTCACTATGATAATCATTGTCAACGTAATTATTTCACAGTGAGGGGAGAGTAAGGGATGGAAGAGGATGATCTGACTTTCTCTGAGTGGAAGCAAAATATTAGTGATTTCTTGTCATTAAATTACGAAAAAAAGGGATATAGCCCGCTAGTCGGCAAAATATTTGCACAACTAATGTTTGCTAGATGTCCCTTAAGCTTGCAAGACATTGTGGAGCAGTTAGGCGTGACAAAAGCTGCAGTCAGCATCCAAATTCGGCATATGGAGAGATTAGGCATGTGCAAGAAGATGCCGTCCACCAATGACCGCCGGGATTATTACTATATGTCCGAAAACTATAGTGTGAATCATTTCCGCCGAATCGTTCAAGACTTGGAAATGTTCCATTTATGGGCGGTAAAAACGGTACAAGACATCTCCAAGATTGAAACCTGCAGTGAGGAGCAGGAGCAATCGCTGGAATATTTCTCACAAAGATTCTCGATGCTGGCCGCGATGTACGATATGCTGCATCCGATGATCAAGGATGTTGAGAAGAAGTGGGAGCAAGTAATGAAAGAGAGTAAAAAGGCGAGAGAAAAGGAATAATCCAAAGCCAGTCGTAACCGGTTTCACGGTTGCGGCAGGCTTTTTTTGTTTATATTCGGTTTAAAATTCACGTGTATGATGCTGAAAGTAAGGTCATTCAGAGAGAACGAACGCCAGGTTCGTTTAGGTAAAGGAGAGAATTCAAATGGCAAGAACAAATACACCGCCAGCAGCCAAGGAAGGCAAAACGAATTGGAAAGCATTCTTTCAACTGCTGATGCAGGCGAATCCGCCTAAGCTCATCTTGGGCATAGCACTTGGTTTAAGTGTCATATCTACATTAGTAAGTCTGGTGATCCCGCTGTTCACCAAGAGCGCCGTCGACAGTTTCTCTGTCAGTTCGATCAGCTGGGCGCAAATCAGTGGCATGGCGATTGCTTTTATAGGTATGGCAATCGGTTCTGGCGTGTCGATTTATTTGCTCAATTATGCCGGCCAGCGCGTTGTTGCGGGCATCCGCGACCGCTTGTGGAAGAAACTGCTCGTGCTGCCGGTGAGCTATTACGATAACAACGAGACCGGTGACACGATTTCCCGGATGACGAACGATACGGCGGTTATTAAAGGCTTGATTACCGAGCACATGTCAGGCTTCATAACAGGTATCATCTCCATTATCGGCTCCGTCGTCGTGCTGCTGTATATGGACTGGAGAATGACGCTGATCATGTTCAGCGTATTCCCACTGGCTTTCTTGATCCTGTTCCCGCTGGGCAGACAGATGTTCCTCATATCCAAAGGCCTGCAAACGGAAACGGCCGGATTTACCGCGGTGCTCAACCGTGTGCTGTCGGAAATCCGCTTGGTGAAAGCCGCGAACGCGGAACCGGGTGAATATGCAGAGGGCAGCAAAGGGATTGGCAAGTTGTTTCAATTCGGTTTAAAAGAAGGACGCATTCAAGCGATGATGTCGCCGCTCATCTCATTTGTTATGCTGATGCTGTTCGTTGTGCTCTTCGGCTATGGCGGCATGCGTGTGTCTTCGGGAGCTATTACAGCAGGTCAACTGGTTGCGTTCATGCTTTATTTGTTCCAAATTGTCATGCCGATTACGCAAATTACACAGTTCTTTACGCAAATGCAAAAAGCAATGGGCGCCACTGACACGATTCTCAAAGTGTTGGATCATGTCGAAGAAAAGCCGCATGCTGGAGATGCAGTCAAGGATGCTTCGCAATCACTGCATTTGGAGCAAGTCGCCTTCAGTTATAAAGAGGGCGAGCCTGTGCTCAAGAACGTCAGCTTCACGATGGAAGCCGGCAAGGTGACGGCTATTGTCGGGCCTAGCGGCAGCGGCAAGACGACGATGTTCTCGCTGCTGGAGCGGTTCTATAAGCCGCAAAGCGGCTCCATCAAGCTTGGCTCGGATTCGATCGAGAAGTTCTCGCTTGTGTCCTGGCGCAGCCAAATCGGATATGTTTCACAGGAAAGTCCGCTGATCGCTGGGACGATTCGCGACAACATCTGCTACGGGATGGAGCGCGAAGTGAGCTTGGAGGAGCTGAAGCAAGCGGCTCGGATGGCGTACGCCGACGGCTTTATTGAGGAGCTGCCGAATCAATATGAGACAGAAGTCGGTGAGCGGGGCATCAAGCTGTCCGGCGGGCAGCGGCAGCGGATTGCCATTGCGCGGGCGCTGCTGCGCAATCCGAAGATATTGATGCTCGATGAAGCGACATCAAGTCTCGACAGTAAATCCGAGGTCGTGGTGCAGCATGCGCTGCAGAACTTGATGCAAGGGCGTACAACGCTTGTCATCGCCCATCGTTTATCGACGGTCGTGGATGCCGATCAGATCGTTTTCCTGGACAAAGGCAAAGTGACCGGGAGGGGCACCCATCAGGAGCTGCTGGAGTCCCATGAAATGTACCGTGAATTTGCCAATCAGCAGCTGCAGCTTCAGGACCAGCAGGCAGCAGCGGTCGTTCCACAGTTGGTAGAACTGGCTAAGCAGGAAGAACTGCGGGCGTAAAAGGCGTAAGGCATAATTATAAGGCATTTCAACAAATCGGATTTTACCCGGTTTGATGAGATGCCTTTTTTACATAAAGGAAGAAATAGGAAGGGTGTCGAATATATATGGCTAACAAAAGTGCGGGGGTGGGAATCTGGTTCTCAAGAACAATCGTTGGATTTGGCCGGTGAGCATGGGACTGTCCATCGTACTGACCTTGCTGACCGGTAGGCTCTGGCCGCATCCGGGATCTTATCTTTCCGTTAGTCTCATTCTGGCGGCGTGGCTGCTGACGAGCGGGCTGTTATGGGGCACATATCGGCAAACGGCAGCAGAAGATCAAATCGATCAGCGCCTGCGGCGCCTGGCGTCCGAGGCTGTCGAATACGCGAAGGAGCTGCAGACACTGCTCAACTTTTTGCCGATTTCAGTCATCTCCATTGATCGGGACGACCGCATTATCCAAATCAATGACATGACACTGACATATTTCCCCCAGCTCAAGCGGGAAGAAGTATTGGGTCAGAAATTAAAGGACATGACGGAATGTCTAGGCATGGACTATGAGAAGTTCACGATGACCAAAGCGATCCGCGGCGTTAGGACGATCGGCAGCATTTTTCAACAGGGGGACAAGTCGTTCCTCAGTTATGCGTATCCGTTGGAGAAGAATGGCGACATTCTCGGGGCGATCGGCATTTTCCAGGAAATTACGGAGATGGAGCAGCTGAAGCACGAGCTCAGCCAAGTGGAGCGACTTAGCCTTGTGGGCCAAATGGCAGCTAGTATTACCCATGAAATCCGCAATCCGATGGCTGTCGTTCAAGGGTTCATTCAGTTGATCAAAGAACGCACGGGGCCGGAGCTGCAGCAATATTTCAACTTGATTCTGGATGAATTAAACCGGGCGAATGAAATTATCAGCGACTTTTTGTCGCTGGCGCAAAATCGCAATGTTCCTATGGAGATCGGGGATTTGAACGCGATTGTGAAGTCGCTGCATCCCATTATTCAGGCGGACGCGAATATGCGCGGCGCGCAGGTGGAGCTGCTGCTGCAGCCGGGGTTATCCAGCGTGCTGCTCAACGAGAAGGAGATGAAACAGCTCATTCTCAATCTGGTGCGCAACGGTTTGGAGGCAATGGATGACAGCGGGACGATCCAGATCGAAACCCGGCAGGCAAGCGGCTACGTGGAGCTGCACATCTCGGATACCGGGCCAGGTATTCCGGAAGAGAAGCAGGCGCGGATTTTTGAACCTTTTTATACGACGAAGGACAAGGGTACCGGTCTTGGTTTACCCGTATGCCTCAGTATTGTGCAGAAGCATGGGGGCAGTATGGACGTCAAATCAGTTGAAGGTGAAGGTACGAAGTTCTCGATGGTATTGCCTATTCATGCTTGACCAAATAAGCGGAGGTAGAGACGATGAAAGATACGATTCGATGGGGGATTATCGGCTGCGGCGATGTCACGGAGGTAAAAAGCGGGCCAGCGCTGCAAAAAGCGGAAGGCTCCGAGCTGGTTGCCGTTATGCGGCGAAACGGAGCGTTGGCCGAGGATTATGCGCGCAGGCACCAGGTGCCAAGATGGTACGACCAGGCTGAAGCGCTAATCCATGATCCTGAGGTGAATGCCGTCTATGTCGCGACGCCGCCTGCGTTTCACCGGGAATATGCGCTTATGGCCGCCCGTGCCGGCAAAGCGGTCTATGTGGAGAAGCCGATGGCGATGAACCATGACGAATGCCTGGAGATGATTGAAGCCTGCGAAGCGGCAGGTGTGCCGCTTTATGTGGCTTATTATCGCAGGGGCTTGCAGAGGTTCAACCAAATCAAGCAGCTGCTGGACAGCGGCGTCATTGGCGACGTTCGCCTGGTGCAGACGACGCACCTGCAGACGATGCGCCCAGTGGACGGGCAAGCTGTGCCTTGGCGCCTGCAGCCGGCGCTGTCCGGCGGAGGGCTATTTGTCGATCTGGCGAGCCATACACTGGATATTCTGGATTACTTGCTGGGGCCGATTGGCGAGGTCAAAGGCTTCGCCGTCAATCAATCCGGCCTGTATCAGGTCGAGGATCTGGTGACGACGACCTATGCCTTCGAATCCGGCGTGATCGGGATGGGGGCGTGGTGCTTCAACGCCTTCAAACGCAAGGATTTGAATGAAATCACCGGCAGCCAAGGCAAGCTTTCTTTTTCTACCTTTGGCGACGACCTTCGCATTCAACTCGCCGACGGCGATATCCAGCAGCTGACCATTCCGAACCCTGCGCATATCCAGCAGCCGTTGATTCAGCTGATGGTGAATGAGCTGAGGGGAGCCGGAACGTGTCCAAGTACCGGTCGAACCGCAGCTCGGACAAGCCGGGTTATGGACAGTTTAATCCGTGATTTTTATTAATATTCAGAAAACAATTGACGGATTTGTGACAGCCATTTAAACTATGGTTAATTCAATTTTAGTTGGACGCACGGCGTCCCGCAACTTGTCTGCTTTTGTCGATAAAAGCGTTAAAGAGGTGGGCGGGTGCTACGTTAAACTATCCAAGCAAATAATGGGGCTAAAGAGAGGGGTAAACATGTTGAAAAAGAAAACATTAATGACACTCGTTCTATCTGCTGCACTTATCACGGTAGCAGGCTGCGGCCAAAAAGCCGACACTCAAGCTGCTTCCGGTGGCGCAGCATCGGCTGCACCGGCATCGGCTGCGCCCGCATCCGGCAAAACTTATAAAGTTGCCATTTCGCAAATTGTGGAACATCCTTCTTTGGACGCTACACGCCAAGGGTTCCTCGCAGCGCTGAAAGATGCTGGCCTTGTAGAAGGCACCAACTTGAAAGTTGATTTCAATAACGCGCAAGGCGACCAAGCAAACAACCTGTCCATCGCGCAGAAAATTGCGGCATCCGACAGTGATCTCGTGCTCGGTATCGCAACACCATCGGCACTGGCGCTTGCTCAACAAGTGAAGAAGGCTCCTGTCCTGTTTGCGGCCGTAACAGATCCGCTTGCAGCGAAAATCGTCAACAACCTGGATAAACCGGGCGGCAACGTCTCCGGCGCATCTGACACGAACCCGCAAGCTATCGCGCAGTTGATGGATTTCGTCGCGACCAACATGCCGAAAGTAAAAACAGTCGGCCTGGTGATCAACGAAGGCGAACCGAATGCGGTCATTATGGCTAAAAATGCAGAAGAGTCTTTGGCGAAGCATAACATCAAGCTGGTCAAAGCCCCTGTAACCAATACATCTGAAGTGAAGCAAGCGGCTCAATCCCTCGTCGGACGTGCTGACGCTTTCTTGATCACATTGGACAACACGGTCGTAAGCGGCGTTGACTCCATCATTCAGATCGCTAACGAGAAGCACATTCCATTCTTCTCCAGCGACCGTGATACAGTTGAGAAAGGCGCTTTTGCAACAGTCGGCTTTAAATACTACGACCATGGCTACCAAGTAGGCCAAATGGCTGCAGATATTTTGAAAAACGGCAAAAAACCGGGAGATATGAAAGTTACAGTTCCTGACAAGCTTGACCTGATCTTGAACCTCAAGGCTGCTAAGGCACAAGGTATCGAAGTGACGGATGCGATGAAAAACGCAGTAAAAGATAAAGACAAAGATATCATTCAGTAACCTAGGCTCTTCATAAGGAGTGAACGTTGCTTTCGTTCGCTCCTTCTTTGTTAGCCAAATGGATGATCGTACTTATTTTGAAATAACGGAGGATTTTGCATGATTGATTCGATGAGCGGAGCTGTCGAGCTAGGGCTGCTATACGCGCTGATGGCGCTTGGTGTATACATCACGTTCCGTATTCTCGACTTCCCGGACTTGACAGTGGACGGCAGTTTTACGACAGGCGGCGCAATCGCAGCGATTATGGTGTCGCACGGTTTTTCACCTTGGCTTGCTTGCCTGGCTGCTTTTGCCGGAGGTTTGGTTGCAGGAGCTTGCACAGGCTTGTTGCATACGAAGGGTAAAATCAACGGACTTCTGTCCGGTATCCTGATGATGATTGCCTTGTACTCGATTAATATGAGAATTATGGGCAGGCCGAACATTTCCTTGCTGGGCACCGATACGATTTTTACATCGATCTCGCCGATTTTGCTTGGGTTCATCATTGTCATTGTTGTTAAACTGCTGCTGGATGCCTTCCTGCATACAGATCTGGGTCTTGCCCTCCGTGCTACGGGGGATAATGCACGCATGATCCGCAGCTTCGGCGCCAATACGGACACAACGACGATTCTCGGCGTGAGCTTGTCGAACGGACTTGTGGCTTTGTCCGGAGCGCTGATTGCGCAGCAATCCGGGTTCGCTGATATTTCCATGGGGATCGGGATGATCGTCATCGGTCTGGCTTCCGTTATTATCGGTGAGGCAATTTTTGGCGCGCGTTCGGTGTTCCAAGCGACGTTAGCTGCTGTTCTTGGCTCCATTGTGTATCGGATCGTGGTCGCTTTGGCCCTGCGTGTCGAGTGGCTGAGCGCTTCCGACTTGAAATTGATCACAGCAATTATCGTTATTATTGCGCTTGTTCTGCCTTCCGTTCAACGTGCGATTAAGCAAAAAGCGAATGCCAAACGGCGGGCTGCGGAGCTTATCTCCCGCGCGTTGCAGTCGAATCAGGGAGGTAGACCCTAATGCTTCAGCTCTCTAACGTTTCCAAGCTATTTAACCCGGGATCGGCAGACGAAAAGGTCGCGCTGGTCGGCATTAACTTGAACCTCAAGCCGGGCGATTTTGTCACGGTCATCGGCAGTAACGGCGCCGGGAAATCGACGCTGATGAACGTCATTTCCGGCGTAATGACGCCGGATGCCGGTGAAGTGCGGATCGGCGGCGAAGTCATTCACCAGCTGCCGGAATATGCGCGCAGCCGCTGGATCGGACGCGTCTTCCAAGACCCTATGGCAGGGACGGCTCCCCGGATGACGATCGAGGAGAATCTGGCCATGGCGTATGCCCGCGGCAAGAAGCGCGGTCTTAGCTTCGGCGTCAACGCAGGCAAGCGCACGCTGTTTCTGGAGCAGCTGCAGCGCCTGGGCATCGGCTTGGAAGGCCGCCTGCGGGCCAAGGTCGGCCTGCTCTCCGGCGGCGAGCGGCAGGCGCTCAGCCTGCTGATGGCGACCTTCACCAAGCCGCAGATCCTGCTGCTTGATGAGCATACTGCTGCGCTGGACCCGGCGCGCGCCGAGCTGATCACACGATTGACCGAGGAAATCGTGCGCGAGATGAAGCTGACCACCTTGATGGTCACGCACAATATGGATCAGGCGATCCGCCTCGGGAACCGACTGATTATGATGGATAAAGGCCGTATCATCCTCGATGTGAGCGAAGAGCGGAAAAAAGATCTCACCGTGGAGCAGCTGCTCGGCGAGTTCGAGCGCATCAGCGGCAGCAAGCTGTCCGACGATCGCGTCGTGTTGGGTTAATCGAAGAGGCTGTCTCGAAGTCATCGCGGATGACGGAGAGCAGCCTCTTTGTGTTATCCTGCAGACTGGCGGGATATTTTTGGTACGCTGCCGCTTTCGCAGGCTATCCAACAAATGCGGCGTGCTATTGAGCGAAACCGGGCGGCATGTACTCCTTTTGGCCAAAGTCATGCTATAGATGCAGGGTAAGTGGAGCAAGCGGCAGTATCGCTTGAAAATCATGCCATTTTTGCATGATAAGTTACGTAATCCCCATTGTTATGCATTCGCTATGGCTGCCAATCGGCGTTTTCTTTGAACGCTTTGGGCACGCAGCGTTTTCACCGACATCACAATGCCTGTCACCGTGAGCACGATCATCCCGATCGCACCGAGGTCAATCAGCCATCGCACATCCGTGTGACCGATTTTCCCCTCATGGAGGCCTTTGATCAGCCCCATCACGCCCTGCTGAGCAGCTTGACCGCCTCTGCCACCAGTAACGTTATCCCGGTTACCGTCCATCGGCGGCCGACCGTCGGAAGCAGCCTGGTCGGATACGGCCTGCTTTGACGGCATATCGGCGCTTACACCGCTTGTGCTGCCACCACTCATTCCGGAAGCCGCTTGCGCCTGCGTAGGGCTGCCTCCCATCCCGCCGGCCAAGCCGAATAGCTGCTTTTCAGACAGAAGCAGGCCTGTCGCAGACTGCAGCAAAATAAAAATAGAACAAATTAAGCCGATCCACAAATGCAATTGTCGCGTTTTTTTCATGTCTTTTCCCCGTATCCTTATTCAAATTTCATACTTGCCAATATATAGGCTTGTTCTGAATTTGAACTGAGGGGTGGCTGAGCGCTGCCTGAAAAAGAAAAAACCGCCCTCTAATCAAACTGGAGGCCGGTTTGGATGTTACAGCTCAAGAGCCTGTTTCTTGAATGAGCGTCTTAATTTTCTGGAGCCGAATATATTCGGCTTTTTCCAATTGGGGGCGAAAATACGCATACAAATAAGCTGCTTCCGGAAATTGCAGCCCCGGATAGCACACAACCTCCTGCACAGCGCCGGGATTGTCCATAATGATCTGCCATTCGCCTGTCCGCTCGTCGGCGGGAACCGTCTGGAGCACGCTCTTTTTCGCGACGATGGTGTCGCCAAGCTCCTGCCAGATCTTCTCCCAGGAGGGGCTGAAAGCAACCGGCTCCGGAAACATCCGGCCAGCTGCCCGAACGGCTTGTTCCAGCCCTTCGATGTCCGCATCCATAGCGGCCTTCACAGCCTCTGTAAAGCCGTCCAGCAGGCGGCGGAAGCCGGCATATCCTTCCTGATGAATGGCGGCTTGAAACGCCTCTGCGGCGCGCTCGTTTTGAATCTTTTCAAATGCACCAAATGGGTTGTTCAGCATCGCGTCATAGACCACCTTGATCATGATGAAAAGCTTAATAGGGAATGCTTTGCTTGCAACCTTACTTTGCATCCTGCAATTGCATCCCACTTCCAAAATGTAACATAATTAGGTGTTGAAAAAAAGTGTGAACATCCAGGACGCGGTTTATATTGAGTTTATAAAAAATGCTTATGCTTAGCATACAGTAAGCGATAACTAAGGCAATTAACGGTGAGAAATGAGGGTGCAGCCGATGGCGACAATTATGATCGTGGATGACGATCCTTATATTCGCGAACTCGTCCGTGTTTTTATGATAAATGAAGGCTTCGCAGTGGTTGAAGCGGAGGACGGGGCAGACGCGCTAAACAAGCTGGAAAGTGTCCAGGTCGACATGGTCATCATGGACGTCATGATGCCGAATATGGACGGCTGGGAGCTGTGCAGGGAGCTGAGGGAGCACTATGAGTTCCCACTGCTCATGCTTACTGCCAAGGGAGAGACCGCGCAGAAGGTCAAAGGCTTCGAACTGGGCACGGACGACTACCTCGTCAAGCCGTTCGAGCCGGTTGAGCTGGCGATGCGCGTGCGGGCGCTGCTGAAGCGGTACAAGATCGCTTCCTCGCAAACGGTGCAGATCGGTCACTTGACCATGAACCGCAAAACCTATGAAGTGACGGTCGGCGCCGAAAGCTTTACGTTGCCGCTCAAAGAGTTCGAATTGCTCTACAAGCTGGCGAGTTATCCGGGCAAAACGTTTTCCCGCGATCAGTTGATCGAGCAGATCTGGGGTTTCGACTATGAGGGCAATGAGCGCACCGTCGACGTGCATATTAACCGGCTGCGGGAGCGGTTCCCGGAAGAGCAGACGGCCTTCCGCATCAGCACGATTCGCGGGCTGGGTTACAGGATGGAGGTCACGCGTTGATGAACAGTCAGGCGGTTAAGGAGCAGCCCGGCTCGTCGGTGAAGGCGAAGAAAAGCCGCAAAGAGCGGTTCTTTGAATATCTGTTTGGTGCTGGACTTTTTACGCTCATCCTGTTGTACTTGCTGCTTTGCTTCTTTGTAACGGATTGGTTCTATGGCTGGCTAGGGAAAAGGCCGGATGAAGTTTATGTACAACTGATCAATTCCGTAGGCTCGATGGTTCTCTGGGGCTTTACGATGGCGCTTCTCGGGAAATATTATTTCCGCAACAAGCAAATAGAGTTTTTTCGCACCATGGTGGACGCCGTTAGACGCATGTCCAGGGGAGATTTCAACGTGTCCGTCGAGCGAGATCCGCGCAACGGGCCGTTTGTTGAGCTTGTGGACAGCATCAATGACATGGCGGTCGAGCTGGGCCAGCTGGAACAGATGAGGCAGGAGTTCATTTCGAACGTGTCACACGAGATCCAGTCACCGCTTACGTCGATCAGCGGATTCTCCCGCGCACTGAAGAACGACAACCTCGGGGATGAAGAGCGCAAGCATTACCTCGACATCATTGAAGCCGAGAGCAAGCGCCTGTCGAAGCTAAGCGATAACCTGCTGAAACTGTCTTCTCTCGAATCGCAGCACCATCCCTTTGAGTCGAAAAGCGTCCGGCTGGATAAGCAGCTGCGTAATCATATCCTGGCCTGTGAGCCGCAGTGGGTCGATAAAGAGATCGAAATGGATATCGATCTGGCGCCGGTCACCCTGATGGCGGATGAAGATTTGTTGAGTCAGGTGTGGACCAATCTCATCCATAACGCCATTAAGTTTACGCCTGTCGGCGGTACCATCGGTGTCTTCGTAACAAGCGGCCCCGGGGAAGCATTCGTCCGCATTACGGACAATGGCATCGGAATTTCCGCGGAGGATCAGACACATATTTTCGAACGCTTCTATAAGGCGGATAAATCGCGAAACCGGACGTTGGGCGGAAGCGGGCTGGGTCTGTCCATTGTCAAAAAGATCATCGAGATGCATCAGGGATCGATCGCTGTCTCCAGTCAAATCGGCAAAGGTACAACCTTTACGGTTCGCCTGCCTGCTGCTGAATAAGGTCCGCGCGCACGGCGTCGCGGGCTTTTTTTATAGCCAAATAGGGATCCCGCTTATCCAAGATAACCGGAACCCCTATGTAAATCGGAACTTATTCAATTGTAAACAAGCACGCTCCCGTCCTAACAACTTTCGTTGCAAAATAGTGTTGCTTCCATGTGTCCTTTCTCCAGAGTAGGTCATTACGCGTTCTACCGCCCAAGATCCCGCATGCCCGTAATCATAAATTCGTGGACACCTCTTTCCTCAAGTATTAGGGTAAGGAGGGCATGCTTCGCTAACGTGCTTCATTGGACTATCCCCTCTCCTTAAACTTGATCGAACACGGCTCCCGGATGCCTCATCCCTCCAAGATTAGTAGGTTCGGCTGGGGAGCTTGTTATCAATATATACGATTATTAAAATATTGTAAATATTCAGATTATTTAATTTTTGGTCGATAATAACCTCATAATGAGCCTATTCTTCGATTTGCTCTCTCTTTCATATTTTACAAGTTTTCGAGCTATCGACAAATAGCGGGACTATTATATAATAGGCACATATCAAATATGCATCCAGAAAGCAGGGGGCGCTCCAAGTGCAAATGCAAGGTCATTTCAACGGATGGATCGTTCTATTATCTTTCGTCATAGCGGTGTTAGCTTCATATTCGGCATTAAACCTGGTCAGCAAAATCGCCCGTACCCAAGGACGAAACCGGACGATTTGGCTCCTTGCAGGTTCCATGGTTATGGGCGTGGGCGTATGGTCCATGCATTTTGTCGGGATGATGGCGTATCACCTGGACGTCGCGATAAATTACGATGTTCCCATCACCATTTTATCCTCTCTGGGCAGCATATTGGCGTCGTACGTGGCTTTTCGCATTACATCAAGAAGCTACTCCAGTCCTTGGAGATATGGCATAGCTGGCTTTATTATGGGCTGTGGCATTGTCGCCATGCATTATACGGGCATGTATGCGATGCACGATTCCGTCATGGTGAACTATGATTTATCCATATGGCTGGCATCAGCTGGCGTCGCTTTGATCGCTTCATATGCCGCTCTTTACTTGTTCCACAGATTCCGGCAAGCACCGGATTTCAGTATCTGGAAGCTCGGCTGCGCCGTTATTATGGCCATTGCTATCTGCGGCATGCACTATACGGGCATGGCGGCGGCTCAATTCAGCCATCTTCGTAGTATTCAACATACGATGCCGGGCGATGAGGCGCCACAGCTCTTCTTATTGACGGGCGTTGCGTTGTCAACCTTCTTCATTCTGGCCGTATCCTGGGGAGCGATCTTCTTCGATCGGCATGTGCTGGAGAAGATGGCCTACTACGATCAATTGACCGGGCTTCCTAACCGTCATGATCTTCAACGCTATTTCGCCGAACATTTCACACCTGCTAACGGAGGAGCGTTGATGTTCATCGACTTGGACAGGTTCAAAACGATCAACGATACGCTCGGACATGACTTCGGAGACATGCTGCTGCAGCAAGTAGCCGACCGGCTCCGTTCGTGCCTCAAGGACAAGGATGCGCTCTTCCGGCTGGGCGGTGACGAGTTCCTCATTATCACCAAAATGACCGAATTGCCGCGTATTGAACAGCTGGCGCAAAACGTTCTGAACGAAATCAAGCAGGCTTATTTCATTGAGGTTCACGAGCTATATGTGACCGGCAGCGTCGGGATCAGCTTGGCGCCGTTACACGGCGATCAACGCTCCGATCTGCTCAAAGCTGCAGATACGGCTATGTATAATGCCAAGGGTGCAGGCAAGAACCGATACCTGATCTTCGACGAGGAGATGAACCGGACGCAATTGCGGAAGCTGGTACTCGAGAAGGATTTGCGCAAAGCGATGGTTCACGATGAGTTCAAAATCATGTACCAGCCGAAGTGGGATACCGGCTCGAACCGGCTTGTCGGTATGGAGGCTCTGCTCCGCTGGCATCATCCGCAGCTTGGTCCGGTGTCTCCTGCGGAGTTCATCCCGATCGCCGAGGAAACGGGGATTATTGTGCCGATGACGCGATGGATGCTTAAAGAGGTATGTATCCAAAACAAGAAATGGCAGGATCGCAATGAGATGCAAGTGTGCATTTCGGTCAACATGTCCGTGCGTGTTTTCGAAAGTCAGACTTTGTTTGAAATGGTCTTTGAGGCGCTGCAGGAATCAAGCTTAGACGGAACTTACCTCGAGCTCGAGATTACAGAGTCGATTGCCATGAGCGATGTCCAGGGCACGATTGAGCAATTGCAGACGATTCGGGAGCTTGGGGTCAGAGTGTCGCTCGACGATTTTGGAACCGGCTATTCCTCACTGGGCAGCCTGGACGAGCTGCCGGTGGATACGTTAAAGATCGACCAGATCTTCATTCATAAAAGCGAACAGACCTCGAAGCAGGCGATCATCAGCAACATCATCGCCATAGCCAAGAACTTGAACCTTGGGGTCGTTGCGGAGGGCGTAGAGACTTCGGATCAGATCGAGTTCTTGCAGTCACGAGGGTGCCATGTGATGCAAGGGTTCTATTACGGCAAGCCGATGTCGGCCTTTGACGTCAGCTATTGGCTGGAGCATAGGCAGAAGGAAGTGCTGGCGTAAGGTGTGAACAAGGGGCCGGTGCGAGCTGCAAAGCAAGGAAGGATAAGGATATCATTAGAGGATAGCGGAAGTGTTGCTTCCGCTATTTGCTTTTGTCCGTTTGCTTACAAATAGCGCTTGACTAACCGGTACCCGCTTTCCTGGTGATGAGGCGACGGGCTCAAGCTGGGAGAGCCGTTCATGTAGTCCTGCTCGCTGGACACCCACCATAATCCCGTACAGGAATGCTGGCTGGCCAATTGTGCGGCGAACTCGCGAAGCCGGTCTCCGACTAATTCGTGCTGACTCGTCTCGGTGGACGAGATCACGGAAGCTTCGCTCAGCTTGAGCGTGCTGTCGGCATGCTCGCGGATGCGGAAGGAGAGGGTGCCCAGAACCTGACCCTGCTCTTCGTACAAATACAAGTTATGCGGATGGTCGTGCATGAAGTGCAGCCTGTTCTCGATGTAAAGCGGTGAAATGGTCAGGCCGGTCAGATTGGAAAACAACAGACTGATGGAGTGGGTATCATGCGGGGTTGCCAAGCGAATGCAATAATCCATGTGGAATTCACATCCTATTCATTATTATTAGTAGTAATTATACCATAAAAAGGAACATCAGTTCTATAAAAAAAGTGCATCGCCATTTCACCGGCTCAGGGCTGCCTGAGCTGGATGAACGGTGATGCGCTTTTTTTTAATACGTCAAGGTTTTGCAGGGATCGTTATGCCCGCTCATGAATCGTATTCAACGTCGTGCGGTCAGTCGCCTGCACGAGCTTGATCAACAGCTCCTTCGCCGCCGCGTAATCGTCAACGTGCAGAATGGACGCTGACGTGTGGATGTAGCGTGCGCATACGCCAATAACGGCAGACGGGATGCCCTTGCCTTGCAGATGCACCTCTCCGGCATCCGTGCCGCCAGCCGAGATAAAGTACTGATACGGGATCTTGTGGGTCTCCGCCGTATCCAGAATGAACTCGACCATCCCCCTGTGGGTGAACATGGTCGGATCATAAATGCGCAGCAGCGCGCCGCGCCCAAGCTGCCCAAAGGCGTTGCGGTCGCCGGTCATGTCGCCGGCGGCGCTGGCATCCAGCGCGTAGAACAAGTCCGGCTGGATGAGATTCGCCGCGGTAATCGCGCCGCGCGCGCCCAGCTCTTCCTGTACAGTTGCGCCGCTGTACAGGACATTCGGGAGCTTCGTGCCATGAAGCTCCTTCAAGAGCTCAATCGCCAGGCCGACGCCGTAGCGATTGTCCCAAGCTTTAGCCATAATCCGCTTCGGATTGGCTAACGGAGTGAACGGGCAGACCGGCACGATCTGCTGCCCGACCCGAACGCCGATGGCCAGCGCATCGGCCTTGTCCTCGGCGCCGATGTCCACGTACATCGACTTGATGTCTGCGGGCTTGCCGCGCGCGGCCTCGTCCAGAAGGTGCACGGGCGTCGACCCGATAACTCCCATGATCGGGCCGTTGCCGGTCATGATCTGCACGCGCTGCGCAGGCAGCACTTGGCTGAACCAGCCGCCGAGCGGCTGGAACTTGATCGTGCCGTGCTCGGTGATGCCGTTGACGAGAAAGCCGACTTCGTCGAAGTGGCCGGCCACCATCACTTTCGGCCCGTTCTCATCGCCTCGCATAATGCCGAACAGGCTGCCGAGCCCGTCCTGAATGAACTCGTCGGTATACTTGGCCATCTCGGACCGCACGAACTGGCGAATTTCGCGTTCAAAGCCGGATACGGCCTGCATTTCCGTTAACGTGCGAAAAAGCTCCAATGTTTCTGGATTCATGAAGTTGTTCCCTCGCTTTATTCAATGAATGGTGACTTGATTCACATAAGCTTCATTGTATCATAACTGTTCGTGGAATCGCTTGTCAGCGGCATGCGGTATCATCTTTAGGATTGACAAAACTAATTGTATTAGTTAAAATGCTAATATGAGTAGAAATGAGGAGGCGTTTTGTATGGAAATGACTCGTAACGGTGCTATATATCAGCTTGCTTTTATGCCGAAATGGTTTCCGATGAACTGTTATCTGGTGGAAGAAGACAATGAATTGACACTCGTGGATGCGGCTATGCCTTTTGCTGTGAAGGCGATTCTGCAGGCGGCGGAGAGTATTGGCAAACCGCTCACCCGCATTGTGCTTACGCATGCGCATGGGGATCACATCGGCGCATTGGACGGTCTGAAGCAGGCGCTGCCGCAAGCGAAGGTGTATATTTCGCGGAGGGATGCCAAGCTGCTTGCGGGCAACAAGGAATTAGAGCAGGGAGAGCCTGATATGCCGATTAAAGGCGGCGTGCCGAAACCGGGCGCCATTCACACCAAGCCGGACGTGCTGCTGAACGACGGCGACCGGATCGGCTCCCTGCAGGCAATCGCCGCACCTGGACATACGCCGGGCATGATGGCGTTCCTCGATGTGCGCAGCCGCGCGCTAATTGCCGGCGATGCCCTGCAAGTTCGCGGCGGCGTTGCGGTGTCAGGCGTCGTGAAGTGGCGCTTCCCTTTCCCAGCCTTGGCCACGTGGAACAAGCAGGCTTCGCTGGAGAGCGTGCGCAAGCTGCGCAGTCTGCAGCCGAGCCTTCTGGCCGTCGGCCACGGGATCATGATCGAGAACCCGCTGGCGGTTCTGGATCAAGCTCTGGACGAAGCGGGTAAAAAGATTAAAATGGCGCCAGCGGAAGTTTAATGGACGCTAGTCGAATTTAGCGGATTTCAGAGCACCTGTCCGGCGTCCACATAGCCGTTATCAATAGCGCGCCATAAATATAGTGAGGCATAGCTGCGGTAAGGCGCCCATATTGGAGCGACAGCGCCCAGGTAGTTCGCATCATCGCGTTCATCGAGTTGATGCAGCCATTTCGCCGCCCGCTGCAGGCCGGCGTCGCCGATAGACATGACGTCCGGGCGGCCCAGGCTGAAGATCATGAACATTTCCGCCGTCCACTTGCCGATGCCTTTGACGCTCGTTAATTGCTTCATCAAGGTTTCATCGTCAAGCGTGTGCAGGTTATCCAGCGTCACCTCGCCAGTCAGCACTTTGCTGCTCAGATCGCGGATGTAGCGGATTTTGGGGTAGGAGACGCCGCACTGGCGGATCGCTTCTTCATCCGCGGCCAGCACGAGCTCCGGGGTCACCTGTGGTACAACAAGCCGCACTCGCGCTTGAATGGTGCTTGCGGCTTTGGCGGAGAGCTGCTGGGCGATGATCGACATGACCAGCGATTCGTACGGATTGACGCTTGGCTTTAAGGCGATGTCGCCGACGAGGCGGATGAGAGTAGCCAGCTTGCTGTCTGCTTGGCATAAAGCGTTGATTGCCGGGTGCTCATTGTTCAAATGGACGATGGTTATTTCGGCTGGTGGATTGATTTCCATGAGGCGGCATCCTTCCGTCTAGAGATTTATTTATTTTTAATTGTAAATGATTAACAAATGGAGATACAATAAGCATAAGTAAATGCAGCAAGATTTCGGCCGGAGGAGGCGATTGGATGTCCCTGCAAGATCAGCGCATTTTACCGGCGATTCATAAAATCAAAGATTTGGAGAAGCTATTAAAGTCGAACTATACGTATATGGTTTTGCTTGAAAGCCATATCGGCCAGTTGAAGCATATTGTCGATTTGGCAAGATCGGGAGGGAAGAAGCTGCTTTTGCACGCGGATCTCATTGAAGGGCTGAAAAATGACGAGTATGCGGCTGAATTTTTATGCCAAAGCATTCGGCCGGCCGGCCTGATTTCGACGCGGGCCAACGTTGTGGCCAAGACGAAGCAGAATGGGCTGCTCGCCATTCAGCGGCTATTTTTGATTGACAGCAGCGCTTTACAGAAGAGCTATACACTCCTGGAGCGGACGCAGCCGGATTATATCGAAGTCATGCCTGGTGTCATCCCGCATATGATCGCCGAGGTGAAGGAGCGAACCGGCATCCCGATTTTTGCCGGCGGCTTGCTTCGATCCGCCAATGATGTGGAGCTTGCCTTGCAGGCGGGTGCTACCGCTGTCACGACCTCGAATGCAGAGCTCTGGCAGCATTATTACGATGGTTCGGCCTAGAGGGGAAGAACGGGGCGATTTGGGCTTTTAAAATGAATCGGGCAGTGGTATACTGTTCTCAAGTTCATATTTGGTTGGAGACTAGGAGAAACCGCAGCGGCTTGTACGTATAACGTGCAGGCATGTTGGGGTTTTTTTTGCATACCCAGGAGGGAGATAACGAGATGATCACGACTGTTAAAGGATTTTCCGGTTTAAATCGTAAAGAGATGTTGCAGGAGATGGCAGGACAAAAGATTGATGTGCTTGTCATTGGCGGAGGGATTACCGGAGCGGGGATTGCCCTGGATGCGCAAAGCCGCGGACTTCGCACCGCTTTGGTGGAGATGCAGGATTTCGCCTCGGGGACATCGAGCCGTTCGACGAAGCTGGTACATGGCGGGCTGCGCTATTTGAAACAGTTGGATGTAAAGGTTGTCGCAGAAGTCGGGAAAGAGCGCGCTATTGTATATGAGAACGGGCCGCATGTCACGACACCGGAGTGGATGCTGCTGCCTTTTTATAAAGGTGGGACGTTCGGGAAATTGTCTACATCGCTCGGCCTCCGAGTGTACGACTACCTGGCAGGTGTCAAGCGCGCGGAGCGACGGAAAATGTTTGACCCGGCACAAACGTTGAATCACGAGCCGCTGTTGAAGAAGGATGAGCTCAGAGGTGGCGGTTACTACGTGGAATACCGTACGGATGATGCGCGTCTGACGATTGAAGTGATGAAAAAAGCGGTTGAGCTCGGCGCGAAGGCCGTGAACTATACGAAGGTTGAGCAGCTGCTGGTTGAGAATGGCAAGCTTGTGGGTGTGGCCGTACGCGATCAGATTAGCGGGGAAAGCTACTCGCTGTATGCCAGCAAGGTAGTTAACGCAGCTGGTCCGTGGGTAGATACACTGCGCGAGATGGATCGCTCCAAACAGGGCAAAACGCTGCACTTGACCAAAGGGGTGCATCTGGTGTTCGACCAGAGCCGATTCCCGCTGCGGCAGGCGATTTATTTTGATACGCCGGATGCCCGGATGGTTTTTGCTATTCCACGCGATGGCAAAACGTACGTCGGCACGACGGATACGAACTACAAAGGGGATATCGTGAACCCGCGCATCACCGTGGCAGACCGCACTTACCTGCTGCGCGCGGCGAATGAGATGTTCCCGTCCCTCGGGTTGACAGAGGCTGACGTCGAGTCGAGCTGGACCGGGCTGCGCCCGCTGATCCATCAGGAGGGCAAAGACCCGTCGGAGATTTCGCGCCGCGATGAAATCTTCGTATCGGCGTCCGGCCTCATCTCGATGGCCGGGGGTAAGCTGACCGGCTACCGCAAGATGGCGGAGACGGTCGTGGATCGCATCGCCGCCATGCTGGCGGAAGAGGGCATTGCGCCGGCGGGACTGGCGCCGAGCAGCACCAAGACGCTGCCGATTTCCGGCGGCGATGTCGGCGGCTCCGCGCAGCTGGAGCTGTTCTTGCGCAACAAGGTCAGCCAAGGCGTGCGCCTGGGGCTGACCGAGGTCGAGGCTGCGCAGCTGGCGCGGCGGTACGGCTCCAACGTGGATGCCGTCTACGAGCTGCTGGCGCAGCTCAAGGGCGAAGCAGCGAAGCGCGGCCTGCCGGTCGCGGTGCTTGCTTCGCTGGTCTACGCGATGGAGCAGGAGATGGCCGTGAAACCGGCGGATTTCTTCATCCGCCGCACCGGGGCCCTCTTCTTCGACATCGCGTGGGCGAGACAGTGGAAGGCGCCGGCAGTTGCCTTCATGGCAGAGCGCTTCGGTTGGAATGAAGCGCAGACAGCACAATATTCCGCTGAGCTGGAACAGCTGCTTCATGAGGCAGTGACGCCGCTGCAGGCTTAATCGCCAAGCGTTAACTTCGGAGCGGTGTGGTCCGGGGTTAACGCTTTTTTATTTTTTTTTGGCACTTGGTATTAAGCCGATTGCGGTGACACAAAGCGCGCTGGATAACCCGTTTTTCAAAGGGATGCTGAATGGCGTTGAGAATTTGGGCGATGGCACATTATGCCAAAGGTCTTTACGTATTCGGTAATACGTACGGCCGGGGCGGGGAGATTCTTTATAACGAGCTTAAGCTGAAGGCTCCGGCTGAGGTGCAAAGGACGGCCATTGACAGCGGAACGGGCTGGGCGGCGATTTCTATGGAGAAGCTTCCGGAGTATGCGGGCGACTATGTGTTCACTTGTGCGTGGTCGGGGGACACTTCCGATCCGAATGTCGTCTACGACAATAGCATTTGGAAGTCGCTGCCTGCTGTGAAGAACAATCGAGTGTTCTAGATTGATCCGAAAGGGTTCCCCTACAACGATCCGGTGTCTTTGGATGCAGAGCTTGCGTTCATCGTGGAGAAGTTGACTCAAAAATAGACATGAAATCCGAAATCCTCCTACGTGCATGATGGCTTGTGCACGTGGGAGGATTTTTATTGCGATGGGGACGCGTGGCCCGATACGCTTGTGAGTCGGCGGGGGCTGGCAAGGCAGATATGCTATGCGTGGCCCCGCAGGCCTAGGGTCCCGCGCCCCCGCCCCGCATGTAATAAAGGAGCCATGGCCCTTATCAGGCCGTATGGCTCCTTTTTTGCTTCTTATACCAACGGCTGCATGCCGCGCTCCATCCAATCGTCACGAGTCGGACCGTACATGCCCGGCACACGCAGGCCGGCTTGGCGCATGAGGACGATCATTTCACCGCGATGGTGGATTTCATGAGAGATCAGCATGCGCAATGTCACATGGTTCGGCCACGTTTGGCCGTACATTTCATGGACCTCTTCGAGTGTGGCATCGGTCCACTGGGACTGGATCGCTGCTGTCAGCGCACCGGCGGCGGCACGATATGTTTCAGCGATCGTTTGGGCCGAAGCCGGCGCAACCTCTTCGCCTTCAGGAGCTTCAAACTGGAGCCCTGTGCGGGACAGCATCTCATGTATGGTCGTGCCGATATGCCAGCCCAATTGACCCAATGTCCGGAAGTCAGGCGCGATCCGCTGGGATAGCGATGCATCCGTCAAGGTGTCCAGCACGCGCTGCGTAGCTGCGGATTCGTGGTTCCATTCATTAACAAAAGCTTGGATTGTTGTAAACATTAGGTTCAGTCCTCCTTAGGGATATGACCTTATTATAGACCTGCTTTGCTGACAACATATTGTCAGTGTTAATTTTCGTACAACTGAACAATTTGCTGCGCCTTGTTTTTGATCAATTCCGCCAAATGGGGCGGCTCCAATACGCGAAGAGAGGGTCCATAGCTAAGCAGCATCCCGTGCAGCCATGGCTCGTCAGGTTGGTAAGCGGTGATAAGTGTCGAGCCGTCGGATTGCACTTCGATCTGCTCGGACTGGAAATAGTCTTCAACTTGTGCACGAACGTTGGGCTGCGCAAGCAGAACGAGTTGAATACAGGCGGACGGCTCCCTCTTGCCCCATCCGTAGCTCAACTTTTCCAGTGTTTCTTCTTTGCGGATAAACGTACGGTTCAGCACTTCGAGAGCTTTCATGCGTGAGAGTCGAAACACGCGGAAGTCCTGACGCAGTAGGCAGTAGCCGTATAAGTACCAGCCGAACCCTTTAACGACAATACCCATGGGCTCAACGGTTCTTGCAGTATGTTCACTCTGAGAGGACATATATTGAAACGATACCAGGCGCGATTCGCGAATGGCGGTGCGAAGGTTATTCAACTTTTCTTTGCCAAGTTTCTCGCCACGCCAGGGGTTCATGTCAATGATCAGTTGATTGTTCATATCGGCGATTGTGCTCTGTTCGGTTTTGGCAACAAGCGCACCGACCTTGTCAAGTAAGGTGCCGATGTCCTGATCGCCGAGCGTAGAATGAATTCCTTTCAGACCGACGATAATGGACTGCAGTTCCTCGAGCGAGAGAAACTGGCGGTCCAGCCGGTACTGGTCCATAATCTCATAACCGCCGGTGTTGCCGGCATAAGAAACAATAGGAACACCAGCTTGATTGATCGCCTCGACATCGCGGTATATCGTCCGCTGCGAGACTTCGAATCGCTCGGACAGCTCCTTCGCGCTTATTCTTTTCCGATTCAGCAAGAGCATCGTAATGGCCAGAAGCCTGTCAAGTTTCAAAGCGGATCACCTCTTCGTTCATCTTCCTCAATACTACATACCCTACCACTTCGTGCAGCAGAAGACGTTCTCCTCTCTGGAAGAAGATAACTGTTTTTGGCTAATGTCTGGGATTAGATGGAAACTGAGAGGAAATGCTGTGACGCTGGTGGAATTAGATAACAAAAGGGTTGAAAAGGAGCGATGCCAGATGGAGATCAAGCTGGATGAATGGATCATTGGCGCAGATATTCAAAGTATGCAGCAAGCGATGGAGACGGGGGCAACCAACTCTGTGGAGCTTGTGAAGCAATATTTGTCAAGAATCGAGCGGTATGACGCGCAGATCCGCGCTGTGCTGGAGATCAATCCGGATGCATTAGTCATCGCCGCCGCCTTGGACAGTGAGCGGCAGGGGAGCGGGAGCCGCGGGCCGCTTCATGGTATTCCGATCTTGATCAAAGACAATATCGATACAGCGGACCGGATGCATACCAGCGCAGGCTCGATTGCTTTGGCGAATTCTCGTGCGGCAGCCGACGCTTTCGTTGCCGCCAAACTTCGTGAAGCCGGAGCTGTGCTGCTGGGGAAGACGAACATGACGGAGTGGGCCAACTTCATGTCTTCCGGCATGCCCTCCGGATATAGCTCCAGAGGGGGGCAGACCGTGAACCCGTATGGCCCCTTTGAAGTCGGCGGCTCCAGTTCGGGATCGGGCGCGGCAATTGCGGCCGGATTTGCAGTGGCAGCGATCGGTACGGAGACGTCGGGCTCGATCGTCAATCCGGCGCATCATAACAGCCTGGTCGGCTTGAAGCCGACGGTCGGGCTCCTGAGCCGCGCGGGTATCATCCCGATCTCGCACAGCCAGGATACGCCGGGGCCGATGACCCGACATGTAGCGGATGCGGCGATCCTGCTGGGAGCCCTTACGGGGATTGATGAGCAGGACTCTTTTACTATGGCAAGCGAGGGACGCAGTTATCGGGATTATACCCCTTTTCTGAAAGCGGACGGCCTTCGGGGGGCGAGAATCGGGGTTGTACGCGGGTATTTTGCAGGCTTGCATGAGGAGGTGCGGGAGGCTGCGGAGCGGGCGCTTGCGGTGCTGCGTGAACAAGGAGCAGAGCTTGTCGACCCTGTCGTGCTTCCTTGCGAGGGGACGGAGTGGAATTATGAAGTCCTGAGGCACGAGTTCAAAAAAGACTTGAACGATTACCTGGAGAAGCTGGATGCGGTGGTTCCGATCCATTCCCTGCATGATCTCATTATGTATAACAACGAGCATCCGGAGGCTGCGCTGAAATATGGACAAAGCATTCTGACTTGGTCGGAGGAAACAAGCGGTACTTTGACTGAGGAGCTCTATCTGGATAGCTTTCAACGTTACCGCGAGCTGACACGCGCGCAAGGGATTGACTATGCGCTTCGTGCGTATCAGCTCGACGCATTGTTCTTCCCTGGCGACGAGGGCTACGATCTCGCTGCCAGGGCGGGCTACCCGCTCATCAATGTACCCGCAGGGTATACCTCGCAGGGGCCAACGGGGATAACCTTATCTGCGGGAGCGTTTAGTGAGCCTGTACTACTCAGGCTCGCTTACAGCTTCGAGCAAGCGACTCGCTACCGCGTGCCGCCAGTGCTATAAAAGCTTATCCTGCATAGGTCATGGAAGAAATTGAAATAATAAGCCGATTTCAAATCCATGACAAAGCGAGATGAGCACATTGTTAAGAAACAAGGCCAGAGCTGCGCTGCACATCGCCGCCATCAGTTTGCTCTTAAGCGGGACGTCCCTAGCTGGGACAGGATGGGCTGCGGCCGAAATAAAGGAGGAGGCGCCGCCTTCAGGATCCAATAAGGCTAATCCTACGGAGTTGATACAGGCGCGTGAGATCGACGTTACCGGCGACGGTAAACTGGATAGTGTTGGTTTGGTCGGAATGAAATTGGACGCCTCCAGCCACTATTACGCGAAGCTTTTTATTGTCGTATTAGGTCAAGGCCAGAATCAGGTGGTTATCCCGCTTGAGGGCGGATATAACCCGAAGATGTCATTCTGCGATTTCAACGGAGACAAGCTGCCTGAAATTTTCACGTCCGCCGAAACCGGGGGTAGTGGAGGGCTCTCCAACTACTACCTCTATTCACTCAAAGGGAATGTTCCTACAGCCCTTCCTTTACCGGATCCGCTGCATGTCACCTCGATGTTTAAGAGCAATTATGCGGTGAAGCTAAAGGTGAAGGAAACAGGCAAGTCTTTTAAAGTGGATCTGAAGGATAAAAAGGCTGATTACGACCAGTTCGGTGTTTACAATAATGGCAAGCTGATCAAACCGGTGGTCGTGGATGTCCATGGTTACGGACTGCTGCAGCCTATGGATGTGGACCGGGACGGTGTCTGTGAACTCCGAGGCATGCAGCGGATCACCGGTATCTCGAACGCCGATACGATCGGTTATGTCAACTCGCTGTGGAAATGGAAAGACGGCAAGTGGGTGCTGAAGAGCGCGAATATCAAAAAAACGTTTGAGCCTCAAGACCCTGGCGGACATTCGGAAGGTCATCAATAGCGCAAAAAAACCGCAGCTTCCACAGGCGGCTCAAGATGAGCTGTTTCCTGTGGAGCTGCGGTTTTTTTATACCCAGTTGCCTCGGCGGAACAACGGCTCGCGTGTCCCATCCGCGGTAATGCCGTCAATCTCCATCTCGGCGGAGCCGATCATGAAATCGACGTGGATCAAGCTTTTATTATAGCCGTTCGCATCCAGCTGTTCCGGCGTCATAGCGGTTCCGCCCTCAATCGTGAACGGATAGGAATTTCCTAACGCGACGTGGCAGGAAGCATTCTCGTCGAATAAAGTGTTGTAATAAATGAGGCCTGACTGCGAAATCGGCGAGTCGTACGGCACGAGAGCGACTTCACCCAAGTAACGTGCGCCTTCATCCATATCGAGCATTTTGTTCAGCACCTCTTGGCCGACTTCGGCGGTGGCGCTGACCACTTTGCCGTTCTCGAACGTCAGGCTAAAGCCGTCGATGAGCGATCCCTGATAGCTCAAAGGAAGCGTGCTGCGCACGGTGCCATTGGTGCCATTGCGGGCCGGCATCGTAAACACTTCTTCCGTCGGCATATTCGGAATGAAGAAGATACCGCTGTCTGTTGTACTGCCGGCCGCCACCCACAGATGTTTAGGGGCAAGCTCGATGTAAAGATCGGTTCCCGGAGCTTTAAAATGCAGCTGGTTGTAATGCTTGTCATTCAGCATATTTTGCTTGCCTGTCAACTGCTCGACATGTGCTTGCCAAGCGGCCACCGGATCTTCGCTGTCGACGCGAGTCAGCTTGAAGATCTGTTCCCACAGCTTCTGAACGCGTTCCTTTTCACTCAAGCTCGGGAATACCTTGGCGGACCATTCGGCCGTCGGATACGACACCAGCAGCCAGTTGACCTGGTTGCTGCGCAAATACTGCAAGAAGCCGTTGCGCGCTTGCGCTGCCGTTTTACTGGAGATAGCGACCCGTTCCGGATCGATATCCTTCATCAGATCGGAGTTGGGTGCGTGGATCTGCAGAAAGGCGGCGCCGTTCTTCGCTAGCTCCTCCAGTCCGCTCGCCCGCCACATCGGATATTCACGCAGCGAAGACTCCGGTGCATGTTTCAGGCGAAGCGCCTTTACTTCATCGTCGTCCCAATCGACAACGACATCTTTAGCGCCTGCTTCGTACGCTTTCTTCGTGACTGTGCGCACAAAGTCCGCACAGGCAATCGGGGTCATAATGACGACCGTCTGATCCTTCTGTACGTTCAATCCGACTTTCACGGCTAGCTCGGCGTACTGGTCCAAATACTGTTCAAATGTCTTCATTTTACTAGCTCCTTTATATTTCACTAAGATTTAGTGTATGATAGAAAATAAAACTTTAACCTGCGGGAGAAAGGCTGGCTAAACAATGGAAACGAAAACAACCCCTGCACCAACAAGCACTCCATCGAACTTCATTAAGAACATTGTAAACGAAGACTTAAAATCAGGCAAAGTGAGCCAGATCATCACCCGCTTTCCCCCAGAGCCGAACGGATACCTTCATATCGGGCATGCGAAGTCGATTTGCCTCAACTTCGATCTTGCCGATGAATTTAATGGATTAACCAACCTTCGCTTTGACGATACGAATCCGGCGAAAGAAGATATCGAATATGTCGAGTCCATTAAAGCGGACGTCGCTTGGCTGGGCTATAAATGGGACGGCCTGTTCTTTGCTTCGAACTATTTTGAAGAAATGTACAGTCGCGCCGTGCTGTTGATCCGCAAAGGATTAGCCTATGTGGACGATCAAACGGCTGAGCAAATTCGCGAGACGCGCGGTTCATTGACAGAGCCGGGCAAAGAGAGTCCGTACCGCAGCCGCTCTGCAGAAGAGAATCTCGCCTTGTTCGAGCGTATGCGCGCCGGCGAGTTTAAAGACGGCGAACGCGTGCTTCGCGCCAAAATTGACATGGCATCGCCGAATATCAATTTCCGCGATCCGGTCATTTACCGCGTCGTTCATGCCCATCACCACAACACAAGCGATCAATGGTGCATCTACCCGATGTACGCGTTCGCGCATCCCCTCGAAGATGCGATTGAAGGCGTGACACATTCGATCTGTACGCTGGAGTTCGAGGACCAACGTCCTTTCTACGACTGGGTCGTGCGCGAATGTGAGATGCCGAATGTGCCGAGACAATATGAGTTTGCCCGTTTGAACCTGACGAATACCGTGATGAGCAAAAGAAAGCTGAAACAGCTCGTCGACGAGCAAGCGGTGGACGGCTGGGACGATCCGCGGATGCCGACGATCTCCGGTCTGCGCCGACGCGGGTTTACGCCGGAAGCGATCCGCACGTTCGCCCGTGAGATCGGCGTCGCCAAGAGCAACAGCACCGTCGATGCCAAGATGCTCGATCACTTCATCCGCGAGGATTTGAAGCTGAAGGCGCTGCGTACGATGGGGATTCTGAATCCGCTCAAAGTGGTCATCACCAACTATCCGGAAGATCAAGTGGAGATGCTGGTAGCGGAGAATAACACCGAGAATCCGGAGATGGGCACCCGCGAAATTCCGTTCTCCCGCGAGATTTACATTGAGCAGGACGATTTCATGGAAAACCCGCCGAACAAATATTTCCGGTTATTTCCCGGCAATGAAGTGCGCTTGAAGAACGCATACTTCATCAAGTGCAATGACTTCATCAAAGACGAGAACGGCAAAGTCATTGAGCTGCATTGCACATACGATCCGGAGACCAAGAGCGGCAGCGGCTTCACCGGCCGTAAGGTGAAAGGCACGATCCATTGGGTCGACGCCAAAAGCGCTGTACCTGCGGAATTCCGCCTGTACGAACCGCTGATTTTGGACGATGAAGAGAACGAGGGTGCGTCCTTCCTTGAAAATCTCAACCCGAACTCCTTGCAAATCGTGCACGGCTTCGTGGAAGAGAATATGAAGCAAGCGCAGCCGTTTGATAAGTTCCAATTTTTCCGTCACGGTTATTTCAGTGTTGACCCGAAATATACAACAGCGGACCATCTTGTGTTCAACCTGGTCGTTTCCTTGAAGAGCTCGTTTGAAGTCTAGTTGAAACGATAATAGGACAAAAGGTACAGTTCCTCCATGTTGAGGGACTGTACCTTTTTTTATGATCATGCCTCTCGCCGGTATGTCTTCGTACGACCACCCTCAATGACGCCGCTCCAGTTTCAATCCAAAAGCGAAATCATACGCGTGCCCTTCCGTATCCACATGGCACTGCATATCGTGCACGACATCGCAGCAAATGAACGGCAAGCCTGTCATCGTCTCCTTGCAGCTTGCCAATCCGGCGGTTGTCGCTGAGTTTGAAGCGGAAGTTGACGCTATTATCGCCAACTTTGGCGTACAGGATGAAGTGATTGTGGATGTGCTCACGGGAACCCATGAACCCTCCGGCTTGCTTCACTTGCAAATCCCGGCGGGTATGAAGACGGTCGAGGAACAATGGGAATGGCGTTTCGCATAAGTGCCCCCCTTTGCGCTATAGGCTGAATATGCTTTTCCGAATTGCCCGTATACCCAAATATTGGCAAAAGTAAATTCATAGAACAATACAGTTGAACGGCAAGAACAATTTTTGTTATGTTCTATGTGTGTGAGGGCGGAGCCCACCCTAAGGAGTGATCCCATGACAACGATACTCGTTGTAGACGATGACCACAATATTTGCAGAATTACAAAGCTTTATTTGGAGAAAAATGGGTATTCCGTACTGACTGCTTATGACGGCGAACAAGCGCTGGCGCAGTTCGCAGCGCACCGGCCGGATTTTATCGTGCTGGATCTCATGCTGCCGAAGTTGGACGGATGGTCCGTCTGCCAGCGGGTTCGCGCAGCGAGCGATGTGCCGATCCTGATGCTGACGGCGCGCGGTGAGGTGGAGGAGCGGATTGAGGGACTAACCATGGGGGCGGACGACTATCTGGTCAAGCCGTTCGATCCCAATGAGCTGGTCGCGCGTATCGCCACGATTTTGCGCCGATCTTCACAGCGGCAGGTTTCGCCGCTTCCCTCCGACATCTACGAAGTCGGCAGCTTGCGGGTGGATGCAGCCTCGCACGAAGTGACCGTTGAAGGCCAGCAGGTCGCTTTGCCCCGCAAAGAATACGAGCTGCTGCTGTTCCTGGTGCGCAACCCGAATCAAGTGTTCACACGGGAAGATTTGATCGCTAGAATATGGGGCTGGGACTTCGAGGGCGAGGACCGGGTTGTCGATCTGTATATCAAAAGGCTGCGGCAAAAGCTGACCGTTTTCACCGAGCGCCAAACCGATTGGAGCATCCGCACGGTATGGGGTGTCGGTTATAAGTTTGAGGGGCCGGGCGCATGCTGAACTCTTTTTACCGCAAGCTCTTATTTATATATGTCAGTATCACCATCGTTTCGATCATCGCGATCTCCGGTACGATCGGCTACACGATGAGACAGAATACGTACGACCGCAGTGAGCAAATTTTGCTGGAGAAGGTGGCGCAAGTGGACGAGCTGGCCAAGGACCTGCTCGACAACGCGATGCTGCCCAAAGATTTTCGCAAGCAGATTGCTGCGATTGAAAAGTCATCCAACGTTCGTGTATCGGTCATAAAGCATCCGAAGCTGAACTCGGATAAGTTTAATTCCGTCGGGGAGCCGCCGGCCCGCAAAGAGTGGGTCGACAGGCTGCTGAGCGGGGAGCCCGTGACGGCCAAGGGCAGCTTCAGCACAAGTGACAGCACGAAGATGCTGATTGTGGGGCGACCGGTATGGGTGAATAGCCGCGTGGTCGGCGGCATTTTTTTGTACACGCCGATTCAGGATATTCAGGGCACAATCAACGAGATCAACCGGGCAATTATTATCTCGGCAGTGCTGATTGCTGTGTTGGCCGTCGCGGTGCTGTACTTCATCTCCCGCCACTTCGTGAAGCCGATTCAGTCGATGAGCCGGACAGCGGAGGCGCTGGCTTTGGGCGATTTTAGCGGCCGGGTGGCGGTGCGTGGACAGGACGAGATCGCGTCACTGGCGGCCTCGCTGAACCGCATGGCCGGTAAGCTCGAGAGGGTGGAGGACAGCCGCAAGCAGTTCCTCTCGGAGATCTCGCACGAACTGCGGACGCCGCTGACGACGATCCGCGCCTCGCTGCAGGGGCTGGTTGACGGGGTCGTCGAGCCGCAAGACGCACAAGACTTTATCCGAGTTTCACTAGGTGAAACAATTCGTTTAAGCAAGCTGGTGGACGATTTGCTGCAGCTTTCTTCTTTTGAGGAAAAGCAGGTAAAGCTGAACCTGCAGCGGGTCGATGCGGCCGAGTTGAGTGTTCTCGTCGTGACACAATTGAAGATGAAAGCCAAAGCAAAGCATATCGAGCTGTTTGCCAATGAAGTCGTCCCGCTGTACGTCCAAGCGGATGCGGACCGGCTGCGACAAGTGCTCATTAATCTGCTCGACAACGCCATCAATCATATACCGGAAGGCTCGCAGGCCGGCATTCGCATCAGAGCGGTCAAGCACGAGCGGTGGATCGAAGTTTGGGATAATGGTCCGGGCATCCCGCCTGACAAGCTGCCGCACCTGTTCGACCGCTTCTACAAGGCGGACGAAAGCCGCAACCGCTCCGGCGCCGGACTAGGCTTGACCATCTGCAAGCATATCGTGGAAGCGCACGGCGGCTCGATGCGCGTTCATTCGGAAGCAGGGCACGGGACGGTTTTTTCGATATTTTTTCCGCAATCGCCTATGACAAACTTATGACATATTTATCCGCTAGTATAGGACACGTAGGGTAAAGAGAAAGCTGTTTACCGAATACGATTCCAAGGAGAGCGATCATCATGTTGAAAAAGTTAACGGGCCTTGTATTGGCAGGCGCAATCGTCGTATCTGTACCTTTTGCCGCATTTGCGGCGGATGCCCCCCTCAAGCCAGGCAAACAGTTGCTGCAGGATAAAGCGCAAGTTCTCGGCATTTCCACGGACGGCAAGACGAATGAGCAGATCAAAGCGGAAATCAAAGCCGCTGTCGCTGCGAAGCATCTGGACCGTTTGAAGGCGGCGGCAGCGAAGCTGGGCATCAGTACAGACGGCAAATCTGCGGATCAGTTGAAGGCAGATATTCAAGCGGCAGTGCTAGCCAAGCGTCAAGCTAAAGCAGCGAAGCTCGGCATTGCAACGGATGGCAAGACGAGCAAGGAGCTGCAAACCGAGATCCAGGCAGCGGCGCTGACGAAGCTCAAGGAGCAGGCGACGAAAGCGGGCATCTCGACCGACGGCTTGACGGCAAAGCAAATCCGCGCGGCGCTGAAGCAGGCGAAGGATGGCAAAAGAGCGGAAGCGCTGAACAAGCGTGCCGCTAAATTAGGTATCAGCACAGACGGTAAAACGACGGAGCAAATATTCGCTGAAGTGGAAAGCGCGCTGAAAGCGAAATGGGAGAAACAGGCAGCGAAATAGTACGCTGCAGGCGCTCGCGCAAAAAGGCGCTTCCGGCCTCACTTCAAAAAGTGGTGGCGGAAGCGCTTTTGCACGTTATTCATCCCCAAACATATCCAGCTGTTCGGGAGGTAGTGTCTTGGCTTCCTGACCCAGAAGCTCCATGAGCTGCAAAGCATTCTCCGCAGCATCCCCGCCCGAATTGTTATTGAAAATCACACACACCTCTGCCGTATTCTCTGTCAGCTGCAGCAAATGGCCCTTCCATGCCAGCAGCTCCTCGCGATTATAGCGGTACAGGTACCGCACATCCCGCCAGTTGGCATTTCCGCTGGAAGTCCACCCACTGTGATTTCTGCCGTGAAAACGGACAACGGTCAGCTCTTTATGCGTCGGATCTAATACAGTCGGCACAGAGCCGGGAAAAACCTGCGGCTCATCGCAAATGCTGTGCATCCAGCCTTCGCCGCGCATGAATTGCAGTGTTTTGCCACGCATGCCCGGTGCAAACCAGCTTTGATGACGGAACTCAAGCGCCAGAGGGATACCGTTCATGCGCTCCCTGGCGGCCCTGACGATGCTCACATTTTTCCTGTTGCAATCGAACCACGGCGGGTATTGAAATAGGACGGCCTTCAACTTATCCGCTTCTATCACAGGCAGAATGGATTCCCTGAAGCTGGAAAACATCTGATCCGAATCCGTCTCGGACATTTCCTGCCGAGTATGCCCAGTCATGCCTTGGTACGCTTTGATCAAGAAGGAGAAGTGGTCAGGCGTCTCCGCCACCCACCGGCGATAGACAACGTCCTTGTGGATGGCATAGTAAGAGCTGTCGAGTTCAACGACGGAAAAATAGCGGCTGTATACATTCAGCTTATCCTGCGACTTCACCCCGGCCGGGTAAAGCTTATCGTGGTCTCCCCATCCGGCAAGGCCAATTGAGATCATGTTTTCCCACCCTTATTCCATTTCAACAAGCCATTTCCGCACTTTTGCATGCCCAATGCTTCCAAGTGCATCTTTGGCCAGCTGCCTTATCATGTTTATATCCAAGCCATAGTCGGATAAACTATCTTTATCTTTTTTCACGATGGTATACAGTTGATATGCTTCTTCCTCCATGATAGTAAACCGCTTTAACTTCATGACGAGCTCAACCGGATCCATGTCATCAGGCTGATCATCCTTCTGAGCTTCGCTGGCAGTCTCACTTACAGGATAAGCCGCAGAGCTCAACTCCGCTTTGCGGCTATTATATTCTTCTTGGAAGGAAACCCGATCCTGTTCATCTTGCTCGGGACGACTAAGAAGCATTGTACCAGAAATCGTAAGTGCAGTGGAAAGACTCATGCGATATCCCTTGTTGACAGCAAAAGACCTATAAGGGGAAGACTTCTCATCGCGTATAATCCGTTGAACCGAGAATTGTATTTCATTTTCAAGAGTATGAACGTAATACAAACTTCGAACATCTATGTTTAGGTTCCCTTTAGCCTTATATCCCATAACTTCATAGACACGAATTGGATGTGCTTCATCAAGTTCGTAAAGAAGAGCGTCCCAAACATCGTCCTGCTCCGTTTTCATTGCAAGGGTATACTCGGATTCCCATAAGTGAATGATACGGTTTTCCAGATCATCAGCTAACTCACGATCCTCTACAAACCACACCACACGCATACCTTTTTCCCGAAAGAAGCGGTCCCTTTTACTAAATAGGTTAACCGTTTTTCGATCCCCGATATCATGAACATTCGTAATAATATTAATAGCAATTTCGCCGCTGCCGGTCTGCAGACATATGTCAGGAAGCAGTTTCCACTGATCTTTAGCCTTAGCAACATAGCCGTAATCGACTTTCAATTCCTTTTTAACTTTTTCCTGGTTTTTCAGTTCGTCGTAAATGAGATCCCGAATCGTGGAGTGCTGTTTACCTTCTCGATGAATTTGTCCCGTATAAGTGTCGTAGGCGTTGGAAATTAAACACGATTGACCTTTACTATGTGCAAAATGAACCTCGCGCTGATCGCCAGCACGTACAATTAAGTTCTCGTCACAGAAGGGGCAGTATAGAACGCGCTTTTCGCCAAAACGTTTTAGCTTCTCAAGTGCTTTTCTTTCTCCAATCTCACTATGTTGGATAATAAAGTCGGAAATCGTTAGTTTAGTACCTTCATACTTTGCGTAATCCATTGCATCCCCCTTAATCATTATCCGCGATAGTCAGGAATATTTTACAATATAGTATAAAGGATAATATAAAATGGGCTATTTTTACAGAAGTAATGATAGTATCTGTAACCTAGTGTGCATGGACACTGTTCTACTATTTCGTATAAGAGATTGTGTCCACAACTGTAGATACTACAGAAAATGGTTCTCCCATATGCTTGACATAAGAATAATATGGAACTACGATGTATTAGATAATGATAATCATTCTCATACATAGTGGAGGGGTCGAAATTGGTTAGTAACGGGATCTTAAAAGCAAGCCGAAGCTGGAGCGGACGACTGCTCATCTTTGTAACAGTTTGTATGCTCGTCCTGGCTGGGTGCGGGCAGAAGGCGGAGACGACACAGGCGGATGCCAAACAGACAACAGATGCGAAGCAAGCAGGCGCAGCGGCGTCTTCAAAGCCTGAAGCAACAGCGAGCCAGGCCGAATATGTCGTGAAGCACGTAATGGGCGAGACGAAAATAACCGGCACGCCGAAAAAAGTGGTAGTCCTGACGAACGAAGGAACCGAGGCGGTACTGGCACTTGGCGTGAAGCCTGTCGGGGCCGTGAAATCTTTTACGGTATCGGGCGATTGGTATGATCATATTAAAGCTGACATGGATGGTGTCAAGGTCGTGGGTGACGAGAACCAGCCGAACCTGGAGCTGATCGCTTCCCTGAAGCCGGATCTCATCATCGGCAACAAGCTCCGTCAGGAAAAGGTGTATCAGCAGCTGTCCGCTATTGCGCCTACGGTGTTTTCCGAGAAGCTGATGGGTGACTGGCAAGTGAATTTTAAGCTGTACGCGGAAGCATTGAATAAAAAAGCGGAAGGCGATCAGCAGATCGGTAATTTCGAGAAGCGCATTGCAGACTTCAAGCAAAAAGCCGGCGACAAGCTGAATACGAAAGTATCCATCGTGCGGTTTATGCCGGGCAAGGTGCGTATTTATATGAAAGATACGTTCTCTGGCGTCGTCCTGAAGAAGCTGGGCTTCCAGCGCCCGGTGCCGCAGGATCAGGAGAAGTTTGCGGATGACGTGCAGAAAGAACGCATTCCGGATATGAACGGCGACGTGCTGTTCTACTTCAACTATGAGAATGACAAAGGTGAAGCGGGCAAGACGGAACAGGAGTGGGCGAACGATCCACTGTGGAGAAATCTTGACGTAGTAAAAAAAGGCAACGTCCATAAAGTTAGTGATGCAGTGTGGAACACGGCTGGCGGAATTAAAGCGGCAAACCTGCTGCTGGACGATTTGGAGAAATACTTTTTGAAATAGACGGCATGACGGCCGTAGCATGTGCCCTTAGCGATGATGAATCGCTCGGGGCTTTTTAGTTGTCAGGTATACGCTTTCTTGCTAAGATAAAAGCAGATTATGGCAAAGGTGGCTGAGGCGATGAATCGAGTCGAGGCCGAATTCAGCAATCTGGTGAAGGCGTATCGCAAGCGTCATATGGGCAAAGGGCCCGAGCGCGTCACGACAACGTTTTCCAGGCATTGGGCGATTTGTGAGATGGAGGGCAACCTCTCTCCTGTGGAGAAATTTATTGCGAAAACCGACGATGGCAAAAGTATGCTCCGTACGGCTCGCACTGAGATGGTCAAGGAAATTTACCGCGATCACCCTCCGGTGGAGATGGAGGAGCTGCTCGGCGCCAAATTCGTCAGGCTGTTTGTGGATATCGATATTCAGCAGGATATTGGCATGTCGGTCTTTGTTTTTGATCAGGATTTAGAGAAGAAATTTTGCAAATAAGACGACATCCAGAACGTGTATATACATAAGTAAGGTGCTGTTGGCACTTGGTAGCGAACCTGCCGGAGACTAACCACTGTAAGACATTCCATGAGGATTCTTGACGTAAGAATCGAAAGGGCTGTTTTGCGGTGGTTTTTTATTTGAACAAAATGGACGAAAAACGTATAAGGAGTGTTATGAAGATGGGAACAACCAAACACACCGGTCCCATAAAACTGCCGGCGAAGCCGGACCCGAAGCTGTGGGTGAGCAAAGTGCCGTTTGGACTGGGCAGAATCAAACCGCACCATATCCGCGAAACGGCGAAAATTGCCTGGCAAAACCGAGATAACCTGCCGTACGCGTACCGCATATTGACGCAAGGGGTTTGCGATGGCTGTGCCTTAGGCGTCTCCGGTCTATACGACCAGACGCTGGCGGGTCCGCATTTGTGCACGACGCGGCTGAACGTGCTGCGGCTCAATACGATGCCGGCGATCAACGAAGATGTGCTGCATGCTGACATCGATGAGCTGCGCCGCATGAATAGCACCGAGCTCAGAGGGCTCGGGCGCATTCCTTATCCGCTCATCCGCAGGCAGGGGGAGCGGCGGTTCAGCAGAGCCAGCTGGGATGAAGCGCTGGACACGATCGCCGCTAAGGTTCGGGCGATTGATCCGAAGCAGATGGCTTTTTATTTGACGGCGCGCGGGATCACGAACGAGTCGTATTATACGGCGGCGAAAGTGGCGCGGCTGCTCGGCACAAGCAACATTGACAACGCCTCGCGCATCTGCCATTCGCCGTCGAAGACCGCGCTCAAGCGGTCGGTTGGCGTCGGCGCCTCAACCTGCAATTATAAGGACTGGATCGGCACGGACGTTCTCGTGTTCTGGGGAAGTGTGGCGGCGAATAATCAGCCGGTTTCGACGAAGTATATGTATGCGGCCAAACGCAAAGGGACGAAGATCCTTGTTATTAATCCGTACTTTGAGCCTTCGATGGCGCAATACTGGATTCCTTCGATTGCCGAATCGGCGTTATTCGGCACGAAGCTGGCCGACGATGTGTATCAGGTGAACATCGGCGGCGATATCGGCTTCATGAACGGCGTCATGAAGGTATGGTTCGAGATGGAGGAGGCCCAGCCGGGCTCCGCCATCGATCACGCGTTCGTGCAGGCGCATACGAACGGCTACGACGAGCTGCGCGCCCACGTCGCGCAGCAGGACTGGACGACGCTGGAGCAGTCGTCCGGCATGGGCCGCGAACGCATGCGCGAGTTCGCGGAGCTGCTGGCGCGTGCCAAGAGCGCGGTGTTCGTGTGGAGCATGGGGCTCACACAGCACCGCTTCGGCACGGACAACATCTCGCAGGTGGCGAATCTCGCCCTCCTGCGGGGGTTCCTCGGCCGCGAGCACTGCGGACTGATGCCCATCCGCGGCCACAGCGGCGTGCAGGGATCCGGCGAGATGGGCGCCGATCCCTTCAGCCTGCCCGGCGGCGAATGGAGCAGCGCCGCCGACCGCAAGCGCATCGAACAGCTCTGGGGCTTCGAGCTGCCGCAGTGGCAAGGTGACATCGTCGGTGTCACCTTGGAGAATGCGCTCTTGCCCGATGAGCAGGCGCGGAAGCTTCGGATGTTCTACACGTCCGGCGGCAACTTCCTCGAGACGATGCCGGACCCTGCGTTCATCCGGCAAGCTTTAGAGGCGGTTGATGTCCGCGTTCACCAGGACATCATTCTGAACACCTCCACGCTGCTGGATGCGCGGGAGGCTGTCGTGGTGCTGCCGGCGATGACGCGTTACGAGCAGCCTGGCGGCGGGACGTCTACCTCGACGGAGCGCATGGTATACTTCTCGCCGGAGATCGCCGGCCCCCGCATCGGCGAAGCTCGCGCGGAATGGGCGATCTACACCGATCTCGCCCGCCGCGTGAAGCCCGAATCCGCCGACCTGATCGGCTGCGGCAGCGCTGAAGCGATCCGCGCGGAGATCGCCCAGGCCGCGCCTGCCTACGACGGCGTCCAGCATCTGCACGAGCGCGGCGATGTGTTCCAATGGGGCGGCGCCTGGCTGTGCGAGGACGGTGTCTGTCCGACGCCGGATAGCCGCGGCGCGCTGCTGCCGATCGAGCTGCCGGAGCTGCGCAAGCCGGAAGGGCACTTTGCCGTCACGACGCGGCGGGGCAAGCAGTTCAACTCGATGATCTACAGCGAGGTTGATCCGTTCAATGCCGCGGACCGGTATGATGTGCTGATGCATGCCGATGACGCGAATGCGCTGTCGCTGCGGGAGGGCGAAGCCATCGTGGTGTATAACCGCTTCGGCAGCATGCACGGCCGGGTGAAGCGGGCCGCTGTGAAGGCAGGCAACATTGAAGTGCATTGGCCGGAAGGCAATCCGCTAATCCCAAAAGGCGTGTATGAAACCTATGCGGGTATTCCGGAGTATAACACAGCCGTGATCGTGGAGAAGGCAGAGACATATCACGCGCATAAAGATACCCGTTATGTCGAAAGAAGAATTCAGGAACTGGAAGTTGAAGTGGGGTGAAGCGGATTTGAACGAACGACAGTCCACCACCACTTGGCAGATTCACCGGTTTACCGGGATCGAGATGGTGGGGCAGGAGGATACGATTACTGTAGAATCGCCGCTCACCATCAAAATCGATGGTGAGGAGTTTGCTACCCTGGTCTGTACACCGACAGCCCTCGAGGAGCTGGTGACAGGCTTCCTGGCCGCAGAGGGGCTGATCCGGTTCGCCGATCAAATCGAGGCGCTTGGCCTCGATATGGAGCGGGGCTATGCGCAAGTGAAGCTGCGCCATCTGCATCAGTTCAATCAGGCGATGGTAGCCAAGCGGTTCATCGGTTCCTGCTGCGGCAAGAGCCGCCAGTTTTATTTTCATAACGATGCGCAGACGGCGAGAACGGTCCGCACCTCCCTGCAGGTATCCGTTCAGCAATGTTTCGAGCTGATGCGCGAGCTGCAGGAGCAATCGGAAGATTTCCGGGCGACAGGCGGGCTGCATAACGCAGCATTGTGCACGCCTGGCGAGGTGCTGCTGACGAGAGCGGATATCGGCCGCCATAACGCGCTGGATAAAATCTACGGCCACATGCTGATGCAGCGAATCACGCCGCACCATAAACTGATTGCCTTCAGCGGACGCGTCTCTTCGGAGGTTGCGCTGAAGGCGGCGAAGATGGGAATCGGCATATTGTTATCCAAATCCGCCCCCACAGATTTGGCGCTTAAACTCGCCAGTGATTTGGGCATTACGGTGGTCGGCTTTATCCGCCGCGACCAGTTGACGGTCTATACGCACCCTGAGCGCATCATCGAATGTATATAAAATGACGAGCCCGAGAACCCTTATCTTCGCGTCAACGCGGAAGGGGGTTCTTTTTTTGTTACATTTCTTTACGTCTAGTTATGCATATTTAATCTTAGTTATTTCAAGATAACCTGAGAATCAACTATTCTTAAGTATGTAAACACAATCATTTATAGCCGAATTGGGGAGGTCATAGATCAGATGAAAAAATCACTAAAACCATGGATTGGCACCGGTACTACGCTCATAATGGCAGCAACCTTCGTTGCTGGGTGTGGCAGCGCTTCCAATACAACACAGGAAACAGTCAAGCCAAGTGCGGCTGCCACTGCAGCAGCGACCACAGCAGCGGGAGCGAAGCCATTCGCAGGCAAAACGATCTCGCTCGTGACGGCCAACCATCCTTGGGCGGATGCGATTAAGCCGCTGCTGCCGGATTTCGAGAAAGAGACGGGCATCAAAGTGAACGTAGAGAGCTTTTTCGAGGATCAACTGACGCAAAAGCTGACCGTGCAATTCACGTCCGGCTCCGCCACGCCGGACGTATTCATGTACCGCCCGCTGCAGGAAGGCAAGCTGTTCTTCAAGAACGGCTGGGTTCAACCGCTGGATGACTATGCCAAAAAGGACGCTAACTACGACTTTAACGATTTTTCGAAGTCGGCAATCGGCTCCACGACCGTAGATGCCAAGCTGGCCGGTATCCCGATTATTACCGAGCAGGAGATTTTGTACTATCGTAAGGATCTGCTGGAAAAGGCAGGGATTGCAGTACCGAAAACGCTCGATGAGCTTCAAGCTGCGGTGAAAAAGCTGCACGATCCGAAGAACGAAATGTACGGATTCGTCGCCAGAGGCCAGCGTTCACCGCTTGTGACGCAAGTGTCCTCATTCTTATACTCGGAAGGTGCTGATTTCACGAATGGTGACAAAGCGACCATCAACACGCCTGAAGCGGTGAAGGCTTTTACAACTTACGGTACGCTGCTTAAGGATTATGCACCTCCAGGCGTATTGAATATGTCATGGCCGCAAGCGTTCGGCATTTTCGCTCAAGGTAAGGTCGCTTTCCTGACAGATGCCAACTCGCTGTACAACAACGCCATCGACCCTGCCAAATCACAGGTTGCCGATAAAGTCGGATTTGCTGTCTTCCCTGGCGGTAAAGCAGGCTCCAAGCCTTATAGCATTACCTCTTGGGGGCTGGCTATGAATGCTAAGTCCGGCAATAAAGATGCTACGTGGGCGTTCATTCAATGGGCGACAAGCAAGGACGTCGTGCTGAAAACGCAGCAAAAGGGCAACCCGGGCGCGCGCACATCAGTGTGGGATAAGCCGGAAGGTACGACAGGCTTCCCGGCAGCGCTTGTTCCGATTATTAAAGAAAGCGCCAAAGCCGGCGTTGACCATGACCGTCCTACAGTAATCAGCGTGGGTGAAGCCCGCGATGCGGTAGGTGAAATCGTGCAGAAGCTCATGACAGGCGAAACGAACATTCAGCCGGTCGCGGATAAAGCGAACCAGGCGCTGCAAACGATCATGGACAAAGACAAAACGAAATAACGGTTTGATTTCAAGAGAGATACAGGTCAAAAGGGCCACCTCATGGCCCTTTTGATCACTTATAAGCATGTGAATGGACGAGAAAGGGGGAATGCAGTGTGCAATACAGTTGGTTTAACCGTAACTTAAAATGGATCTATACACTCCCGGCTGTGTTCTTCGTCCTCCTCATGATGCTGTTCCCCATTATTTATACCGTGCGGATCAGCTTCTATGAATGGAGCATGTCGGCAACGACACCTCCGGCGTGGGTCGGGTTAGGCAACTATATCGCTTTATTCAAGGACGAGCGCTTCTGGCACGCGGTGGGGTCGACGTTTTATTTCACCGTTGCGGCGTTGGCCCTGGAAGTGATACTGGGTGTTGCTATCGCCTTGCTGCTTTCCAGAGAGTTTAAAGGTAAAAACTTGGTGAAAACCGTGTTTCTGCTGCCTATGGTAGCGACGCCGGTGGCCATGGGTTTGGTTTGGATGCTGATTTACGAGCCTACGATCGGCGTGGCGAATATGATGCTCAAATCGATGGGGCTGTCACCGCTCTTATGGCTGGCATCGCCCAATCAGGTCATTCCCTCTCTAGTCATTGTTGACGTCTGGGAATGGACGCCGATGATTGCGTTGATTATTATGGCTGGTCTGGCCACATTGCCATCAGACCCTTATGAGGCGGCGGATGTGGACGGTGCAAGCGCCTGGACGAAATTCGTGGCGATTACCCTGCCCCTGCTGAGACCGACGATTATTGTCGCTGCGATGCTTCGTCTGATCGATGTGCTCAAGACGTTCGATATTATTTATGCGACCACGCAAGGCGGACCTAACTTTTCGTCCGAGACGTTGAATTTGTACGGCTATGTACAAGGCTTCCAGTACTTTAAGCTGGGCTCAGCCTCTTCTCTGCTCGTCGTCTTCTTTATGCTGGTTATGGGCTTAACGCTGTTTATGATTTGGATGCGCAAACGATTGGAGGGAGCGTCATGATAAAAAAGAAAGGCCAAGGCAAACGCTTCCTGCAAACGCTGCTCACGTTCCTGGTTCTTATCGTCTTTGCTTTCCCGTTCGTTTGGATGCTGCTTGCCTCCTTTAAGACGCAGGCACAGATTTTATCCACCGGTCAATTGTTTGTATTCAAACCGACATTCCACAACTATGTGGCCGTATTCAAGGAATATGACTTCTTGAAGTTTATTTGGAACAGTTTTGTCGTCGCTTTCGGTTCGACACTGCTCAGCTTAATCCTGGGCCTGCCGGCTGCATATGCCATCGCAAGGCATCACCTGCAAAAGTTAGGGCTGCTCATCCTGGTCGCGAGAATTATCCCGGGGATCACGTTCCTGATTCCCTGGTTTATCCTGTTCTCCAAAATTCATTTGGTGGACACGTATACAGCACTTATTTTGAGCCATATGCTTGTCGGCCTTCCCTTCATCATCTGGATTATGATTTCATTCTTCGAGGCCTTGCCGACGGAAATTGAGGAATCCGCACTGATCGACGGCTGTACGCATCATCAAGTGTTTTTGCGGATCATCATGCCGATCTCCGGTCCCGGCGTCATTACTTCTTCGCTCCTGTCGTTCATCTTCTCGTGGAACAATTTCATGTTCTCGATTATATTGGCGGGGGACAAAACGAAAACGCTGCCGATCGCGGTATTTAACTTTATGTCGTACTCCGAGATCAATTGGGGTGCGCTGATGGCTGCTGCTTGTATCATTACCTTGCCGGTGCTGCTCATTGCTCTGGTCTCCCAGCGCTATGTCGTCAGCGGGCTTGCCGCAGGGGCTGTAAAAGGCTAATCATGCTAATTCTAAATATGACAAACGTGGATGCCTTTCTTTTGAAAGGCTTCTCTCGTATAGTTAGATTCATTGATTAGCAAGCTCAGCGGGAGCATGGAAGGTGATTGGCGCGTGCCGTATAAACTGAACATTTTCAGCAAAATTGTGATTTTGCTGGTGCTATTATTAATCCCCATCGTTGTGCTGTACGGCTTCACGAATCGCATTACGAATCAGGTCGTGCAGGATCAAATCCAGTCATCGAATTTGAATCAGCTTTCTTTTTTCATGCATCAATTGGACTCTAATGTCGAGCGGTTGGCGATGTCGCCGGTCATTCTCGGCAGCGATCCGTACATCCGGGAGTTTATCGACCGGAGCGGCGATCCTGACTATGACATGCTGCGGGAGCAGTCGCGCATTATTGAGAAGCTCAGCCTGCAGAGTGTAGCGAGCGGCTGGGTCAACGAGCTGACGATCGTCGTTCCCAAGGAGAAAAAAGTGCTGTCCTCCAGCATTTTCGTGAACGGCACGGACCGTTGGCCATGGAATGATGCCGTGCACCGCACATGGTCGTATCAAGCCCCGCTGAGAAGCGATAAGAGCAGCAGCAGCGGCTCCTTCTACCGGGAGATCAGTGAGCCGGTGCGTGCCGAGGTGCTGAATCAGGCGAGAGTGCTGTATCAAGTCCGGTTCAGCGCGCAAAATCTGATTCAGCTTCTTGACGTCTACAAGCTGGATAAACGGAGCGATCCGTTTCTATACGACGGACAGTCCGTCTCCATCGTGAACAGTACGTCGGACGCGCAGATCCCCGCAGCTATTCGCAAGCAATTATCAGGGACCGGCCTGGCTGCTTCGGGCCAAGTTCAATTGAATATTGAAGGGCTGCAATATTTGGTTAGCTACGTGAAGTCTGAACAATTGGGTTGGTATTTAATGGATTATGTGCCGGTCGAAAAAATATTGTCACCGATCACGATGTCCCGCAACCTGTTTTATGTCTCAATCGGCCTCTTGCTCGGCATGAGTGTGTTGGCTTCCTTTTTGCTGTACCGCAACGTGCAAATTCCGCTCGTAAAAATGATTCAAAGCGTGCAGAAAGTCAAGCGAGGAGATTTGTCGGCCCGTATCGAATATAAAGCTAAAAATGAATTCGATTTCCTGATTCAACGCTTTAACGAGATGGCGCAGCAAATTCAAGTGCTGGTTGAGGATGTGTATGCCGAGAAAATACGCTCGCGTGAAGCGACGTTGAAGCAGCTGCAGTCGCAGATTCACCCCCATTTTCTATATAACTCCTTGTTCTTTATTATCAATTCAGCCGAGATGGAAGATAAGGAGTCGGTGGTGGCGATGGCGCAAAATTTGGCCGAGTATTACCGATACACGACCCGGGTGGAGAACCAGATGGTCAGGCTCCAGGAGGAGTTGGACATGGCCCGTCACTATTTAAGCATCCAGACGCTGCGCATTCACAGGCTTACCTATCAGATTGACGTGCCGCTTGCGATGATGGAGGAACGAGTCCCGAGGCTCATTCTGCAGCCGCTCGTGGAGAATGCGATCATCCATGGTATTGAGCGCAGCCTCCAAGGGGATCGAATTACGATCACGGGCGAGCAGGATGCGGAATTTAACAGGCTCGTTGTGGAGGATAACGGCGAGGGGCTCACCGATGGGGAGCTGGAACAGCTGCACAAGCAGCTGCAAACGGCGATGTCAGATGATATCGGCTGCGGCACCTGGAATGTGCACCATCGCTTGGTGTACCAATTTGGCCGAGGCTCTGGCCTTACTTTCGAGCGGGGAAGCGCCAGAGGCGTCAGAGCCGTGCTGACGTGGAGACGCGAGCTGCAGGCGCAGGCAATCGGGCTGAAGAGGGAGGTGCCGGAAATATGACGGAGCTCTTGATCGTCGATGATGAGGTTCATGTGGTGGACCGTTTATGTTCTACCATAAATTGGGGATCAATTGGTGTAGAGCAGGTGTATAAGGCGTATTCCGGCGCGGAAGCTCTGGAGTTGCTGGAACAGACCTCCATCGATATCGTACTCACGGATATTCAGATGCCTGGTATTACAGGCTTGCAGCTGATCAATGACATCAACCGCAGATGGCCGAAGACCAAGTGTATCCTTTTGTCAGGGTACTCGGATTTCAATTATGCCAAGGAAGCGATTCTTCAAGGGACGGAAGATTATTTGCTGAAGCCTGTTACAGAAACGGACCTGCTTGCGACCGTGAGCCGCGTGAAGGACAAGCTGCAGCGCGAATGGGAGGAAGTCGTCTCTAGACAGCGCTTAAGCTACACACTGAAGGAGAACCTTCCGCTGCTGCGGGGCAATCTGCTGAATGACCTGCTGCAAGGGCGCAAAATGTCCGAAGCCTCGCTCCGTGACAAAATGCACATGCTGGACTTGTCCGATTATCATGAGCACGCTTTTGCCATTATGATGATCCGACTGGAGTCCGAGTTCCTGGAATATGACATTAGCCGGCTGTCCTTGATGGAATATGCGATCGGCAACATGGTCGAGGAGCTGTTCGGGGAGAGGTTCGACAGCTGGCATACGAAGGACGCGCATGATTATCTGGTCTTTGTGGTGAAAAAGAAAGGGGAACCGGAAACGCCGGATAAGGAGGAGACCGCCTGGTTGGAGAGGACGGCATCCGTACTCCAATCCGCGGTGAACAACTACCTGAAAGGCAAAATCTCCATGCTTGTCAGTACCTGGGGCACATTTCCGGATGAGATGAATGCGCTTTATAACCGTTCGCTGAGCGCTTTCCGCAAACGCATTGGCAATGAGCATGAATTGTTCATGCGACTGGGCGACGAGCCTGTTCAGGCGGAGCTGTCAGCTTTGCAACGGCTGTATGAGCCGCCGACGCTGAACCATTTGCTCGAAGCCGCGCGTTGGGATGATGTCGAGGAGAAGCTAGGCGTTATTTTCGATGAAATGGAAACGAAGTATACAGAATCGCAGGAGCATCTCTTGGAAGTATACTTTTCCATCGCCTCGGCTTATGCCTATATTGCCCATAAGAATGGTCGGCAATTGCATCAGCTGATCGGCAAAGACTATGACCGAATGACGGACGGCATTCCGTTCCGCTCGGTGAATCAGCTCCGGGACTGGTCGACGCGGGCGCTGAGGCGGATGAAGGAAGATATGGATCAGGAGCGGAAAGACAGCAGAGTGTCGCTGATCAATGACATCCGCTCTTTTATCGAACAGAACCTCGCCAGCGACGTTTCCTTGCAGTCCATTGCCGAACATGTGTATTTGCATCCTGTGTATGTGTCGAAAATCTATAAACTCGAGACCGGCGACAATCTGAGTGATTATGTTAACCGTCTACGGATGGACAAAGCTGCGTATTTATTAAAACACAGCCAGGATAAAATCTACGAAATTGCGATGCAGCTCGGCTACCAGCGTCCCCATTCGTTCAACCATGCGTTTAAGAAGCACTACGGCATGACGCCGCAGGAATTTCGTGATCAGTATACCTGACCAAGGGGAGGGAGATCCGATGCAAGAGCTTATTCAACAAGTGAAGCAGTCGAAGGTGATTGTCATTATTCGCGGCATTGCGCCGCCGCAGGCGGATCCGTTGTTCGCGGCGCTGTACGACGGCGGCATCCGGTTCGCTGAAGTGACGCTCAATACCCCTGGCGCACTGGATATCATTCAGGAGATGCGCGGCAAATATGAGGGGCGGATGAGCGTGGGCGCGGGGACGGTGTTGGACGCGCAGATGGCGGAGGAGGCTGTCGCGGCTGGTGCACAGTTCCTCATCTCGCCGAACACGGATCAAGGGATGATCCGCTGCGCGCTGAAGCACCAGGTGCTGCCGCTGCCGGGCGCCATGACGCCGTCGGAAATTGTCCAAGCCGTGTCGTGGGGCGCGCCGTTGGTGAAGCTATTCCCGTGTGCCAGCCTCGGCCCGGGCTATGTGAAGGAGCTTCGCGGCCCTTTGCGCGAGGTGGAGCTTGTCGCCGTTGGCGGCATCACCAAGGATAATGCCGCTTCGTATTTGGAAGCGGGGGCGGTGGGCGTCGGCGTGGGGAGCAGCGTCGTGTCACTGCAAGAGATTCAGCAAGGCAACTATAGGGCAATAACGGCTTATGCCAAGCAGCTTTTGGCAGCTGTCAACCATATGTAGAACAAGGACGAGAGGGGAAATTTGCAATGAAAATTACCAAAATGGAATTGTTCAAGGTACCGCCAAGATGGCTATTCCTGAAAGTAGAGACGGATGAAGGCATTACGGGCTGGGGCGAGCCGGTCGTAGAAGGAAAGGCGGATACGGTTGCCGCTGCTGTGATGGAGATGAGCGAGCACATTATCGGTGCAGATCCGATGCGGATCGAGGATCTGTTTCAAGTGCTGTACCGCGGCGGGTTTTATCGTGGAGGGCCGATTCTGTCGAGCGCCATCTCCGGGATCGAGCAAGCGCTCTGGGATATCAAGGGCAAGTTCTATAACGCGCCCGTGTATGATTTGTTAGGCGGCGCGTGCCGGGAGCGGACGCGCGTGTACTCGTGGATCGGCGGGGACCGGCCGAGCGATGTCGGTCAGGCCGCCTTGCAGCAAGTGGCGGCAGGGTTTACTGCGGTGAAGATGAACGCCACCGAGGAAATGCACTACATCGACTCGATCGGCAAGGTCGATGAGGCGATTGCCCGCATCGCGGCCGTGCGCGAGGCGGTCGGCAAGGAAGTCGGCATCGGCATCGACTTCCATGGCCGCGTGCACAAATCCATGGCGAAGATTCTCGCCAAGGAGCTGGAGCCGTACCGTCCGATGTTCATCGAGGAGCCGGTACTGCCGGAAAACAATGAAGCGCTGCGCGAAATCGCGCGCTACACGTCCTGTCCCATCGCGACGGGCGAGCGGATGTACACGCGCTGGGGCTTTAAGGAGCTCCTCGCCCAGGGCATCGTCGATATTATCCAGCCGGATCTATCTCATGCCGGTGGCATTCTGGAGACGCGCAAAATCGCGGCGATGGCGGAAGCCTACGATGTCGCTGTCGCTCCGCATTGCCCGCTCGGGCCGATCGCGCTGGCTGCGTGTCTGCAGCTCGACACGTGTTCGCCGAACGCGTTCATTCAGGAGCAGAGCTTGGGCATTCATTATAATCAAGGCAGCGATCTGCTGGATTATCTTGTGGATCCGTCCGTGTTTCAATATGAGGACGGATTTGTCCGTAATTTGACCGCGCCGGGACTGGGCATCGAGGTCAATGAGGCGAAGGTGCGCGAGATGGCCAAGATCGGCCACAACTGGAAGAATCCGATCTGGCGCCAGGCGGATGGTACTGTGGCGGAGTGGTAGGCTTATGCCCAATTAGGGCAGGCAAAGTGAGACCGCTTTCTCCAAGCATTCTTTCGTAAAAGAGCTATGCGCTTGAAAGCGCGTAGCTCTTTTGTTTTACTAAGAATAAGGAAGGTGCTGATGCCATATGGAAGCTAAGCCCGTTCGGAAACGGACGCGGATATGGGTTTGGGTGTTGTTCGCAGGCTATACGGCCTGTCTGCTGTATTGGATGTTTTTGGGCTTTGGCCGCCATTATCAGGTGAATGGGCCATTCTCGTATAATTTAATTCCCTTTAAAACAATGGGGATTTATCTGTTTCATATCCACGCGTTTTCGTGGCGGACATGGGTGATAAATGTTTTTGGCAATATTGGCGTTTTCATGCCCTATGGCTGTCTGCTGCCCTGCCTTATTCACAGCTCCCGCCGCCGTTACTGGCGGTTTGCGATTTATTTCGGCTGCCCGCTGCTCCTCCTGGAAGTGATGCAAATGGTGCTGCAAGTGGGCAGTTTTGACGTTGACGATCTCATTCTGAACGGATTGGGAGCCAGTATGAGCTATGGTGTCTACCGTTTTTACCTATCACGTGGTATAAAATCATCAGGTTTTCCTCAACCTAGGTAGGCGTTGTTCTGATTTCATTCCAGGGTAGGAGGCAACGAACACCATGACACATCAAGACTCGAGTCTGCAGTCGCAGAATCCGGTTTCGTCCGCACAAAATTCCGTAGATAATGTGCACAGAGCCGTTTCTCACGCTATGACGCATCCAACGGATCAGACGGTTCAAGAAGCGCAGAATGCGATTGCGCAGGCGGAAAGAGCGATATCACAGGCTAGAGCTAATCAAGATCAACCGGCTGTGCAGCAAGCGGATGAATCGCTCCAAGAGGAGAAATCCAGGCTCAACAACATTCAATAACAAGAAAAACCAGCCCTTCCGGATGAACTTCCCCTCCAATGTTAGCTGTGTCTAACAGTAGGGATGCAGTTCACAGGATGCGGCTGGTTTTGTTCTATCAGGACTTGCGGTACAACGGATATCCAGGATCCTCAGGCACCTCGATGGCAATGATCCGCGAGCCTTGCACGCCGTCGGCGTGCAGCACAAGCACTTCGTCTGCAGCGGCAGCCTCGACGACGGCGAAAGCTTTATGCGCCAGCGGCAGCGCAGTCTCCGATCCTGCCACAGCCTCAGCTTGGCCTCTGATAACCAGCAAGCCGACGCTGCGTCCTTGCGTGAGCGGGTACCGATACTCAGCGCCAGGCTGCAGCGTCCAGTCATACATCGCCGCGTCAGCATCCAGCTCAATCGGCGCCCCGTCGCCGATGACGGATTTGACCGCTGCATGCTCAAACGTTTGAATAGGGAATTGCTCATGCTCGTATTGATGATAAGTGGCAGGTTTCTTTCCGGTGACACTCAGATGCGGCTCGAACCAAATCTGCAGCCCCTCGCTGCCTGCTTCCCGAAAAGCCTCGGAATGGTACACGCCGGAACCGGCTTGAATGACTTGGGCACCGCCGCTCGACACCGTTTCCAACGACCCCAGTGAGTCGCGATGCTCGACGAGTCCTTCAATGACATACGTGACGATCTCGAACGCTTTATGCGGATGCATGGGGATTTCCGCTACGTCGGACGCTTTGCCCCAAGCCCAATAGAATAAGGAGCCTACGCGATCGACGGCTGTTTTTTCACCTGGGAAACTAATCGGCCGCTGCTCAACAAATTTACCGCCATCAAATTCGCCGACACCCTGTTGTTGAGGAGAAAAGATACGAATACTCATCGTGAATCCGCTCCTTTTACTTTAATTATTTTAATAACTAACTTTATGTAAGTAATTATAAATCGTTGCTGCGCGAATGTCAATGGAGCAGAACTTGACGGATACTTCCCTTTATTACTACAATATGTAGTGTAGAGGTGTTTACTAATGAAAATGCAAAACTTTAAGTTTCAAAGCAGCGGTTTAGGCCGCTTTTTTGGCCCGCTTGAAGCTAAAATTATGGAGATCTTGTGGAGCACGGATCAAGAAATGACGATCAAGGACGTGCACCATCGGCTAGACCAAGAGAAGGCACTCTCCTTCAATACCGTCATGACGGTCATGAACAGGCTCGTGGAGAAGGACGTCCTGCATAAGCGCTTGCAAATTCGTTCCTCCATCTACCGACCTGTTATGACACGCGAAGCGTTCATGGAAGCACAGTCCAAGGAGCTGACCTTGGATTTGATTGAGGAATTCGGCTCGCAAGCCGTCGTGCACATGGTTGATGCGCTCGATCAAGTGGATCGTGATCTGCTGGATCGTCTGGAACAGAAAATTAAAGAATTGAAAAAGGACAGATAACTCATGTGGGAAACTCGGTTCAAATGGATGCTATATGCGTCTTTCGCGACTGCGAGCTTCATTTTTCTGCAAATGGCCTTCTTTTCCTTGCACGTGCTGTTCGACATCCGGCTTTCTTTTAATGTGTTCAAAATCTGCTTTGAGCTCTTTCGTGTCCTGCGGACGCCTTGGGTCTTCTATACCATCCATCTGCTTGTCATCTACACGTTCGCGTCGTGCCTATGGGTGATCGCCAGGCAAATGCTGGTTTCTGTCCGATCAGCCAAGCGGCTCACTCAATGCCAGGATATCCAGCTTAAGCGGTTATACACGGCCAAGTATGGATTACGTGAGCATCAGCTGATTGTCATTCGGGAGCGTACCCCCGTTGCCTTGACGCTTGGCGTTGTACGGCCGCAGATTGTGATCTCGACAGGGCTTATCGAAATGCTCGATTCCAGTGAGCTGGAAGCTGTGATGGAACATGAGAGGTTCCATTTGATGCAGCAAGATCCTTTGGCCATCTTTTTATTATCCATGTTGACTATTTCTATGTGGTATATTCCCATGTTCCGCTGGGTGAGAGATACATATAAAATCATTATCGAAATTATGGCGGATCGTTTTGCGATGAGCATGACCTCTAGTGCCAAGGATTTGGGGAGTGCGCTGCTCAAAATGCTGAAACAGCAAGGACGAGCTCCTGGGCCTAACGTTTCCTATGCATCCTTTGCGGAAACCTCGATCAATCTGCGCATTCTTCACATTCTCGAGCCGGCAACGCCGCTGACGCTGGGGGTTCCGGTCATGAGGACGCTGGTTTCCGTTCTCACGCTGCTGATTCTGGTGACACTCACCTGAATCTTTTTTTGGAGTTTCACACTACACTGTGTAGTTTTAAGAAATAGATTTAAATAAGGAGAGGAACCTATGGATTACTTATTGAAAAACGCGCACTTTATTTTTACCCATTTTCCCATTGCTTTGCTGATTTTTAGCCTTGTGTTTGATTTGCTGGCACTGATTGTGAAGAAGCGGGAGTGGCATGCGGCCGGTTCGCTCAGCTTGTTGGTCGGTACGCTTGGCGCAATCGCCTCGGTGCTTACAGGGCCTGAAGGCATGCGAAATCCGATGGTTCAAACGCATGCCATGTACGCCAACTTGACGATGTTCGCCGCCATTTTGCTGACGGTCATCCGCATCGGCCTACTGGCTTGGAAAAAGCGGGAGATTGGCGGCAACCCGATCTATTTGACGGGCGCGCTTGTGGCCATCATTCTTGTCTCATACACGGGGCATCTTGGCGGACAAATGGTGCATCGACCGTTTAATCCTAATGGCGGCCCGATGATGCAGAATCCGGCTGGCGGCCCGGGCCAGGGCGGCCAAGGAGCGCCGGGGCAGGGGCAGGGGCTGCGGCAAGGCGGTCAAGGTCAAGGCCAGGGTCAAGGCGGCGGGTCCGGTCAGGGCAGCACGCCTGCACCCAAATAAAGCGGCAGGAATCATAGATAAAGGACAGCCCGGCGGCTGTCCTTTTTTGCGCACGAAAAACGTTGATATGGGAACATGTGTTTGTTATAATGAGTATACACAATTGTCAGACTTACTCTAACTCCAGTTCCTCCCGCGTAAAGCGGTTATCCCACAAGAACTCCAGATCATAGCTCGTCGAGTCGTGACTGACGAAATACGCTAAGGCATACCCCGTTACTCCCATAATGACAGCGAATACAAAAAGTGAGCCCATTAATGCGAAGACTTGATCCACCATAGGAACCCATCCCTTCCCGTTTACGAATGCCTTTACTCCAACATATGCCGACCCTTTGTGAACTATGTGTGACAACGACGGGGTCAAGCTGACAGTTGGTTATAGTTGTTCTCTCGGTTGACACATTCCGCTGCGGGGTGTTAAGATCACCTCTGTAAGCGCGAAAATACAACTTTTGGAAACGGGGGGTTATGAAATGAAAGGAATTGTAATGGTTTTGGATCGTCGTATGAATCGATTGATGAATCGTGTAGACCATACAATTTCATATTGCGTAACCCGTATGTCAGCTGTGAGCGATTGATCGTTATTTGGCGGCTGATGCTGCCGTATCATAACGTTTTAAAGAGCGCGGGTTACGACAAATGTTCGTAACGTGCGCTTTTATTGTATAGGAGGCATATCGCTGCGTGCGATGTGCCTTTTTGCGTGTAAAGAGATCATCTGACTGCCATGCGACCGGGGTACGAAATGAGAGGAGTGAAAGTTGGCATGTTTACTGTATTGACGAAATTAAGCTGGTTTTTCCGCATGAACTGGAAGCGGTACACCTTGGCGGTGGGGCTTCTGATATTGGTCGGATTCATTGATGTAATTCCGCCGAAGCTGATCGGCTATGCCATTGACGGCATCCACATGGGAACGCTCACCAGTACGAAGCTGATACAGCTGCTTGTATTTTGGGGCGTGCTCATTGTGCTTGGCTATACCATGTCTTATGTCTGGCTGTATCAGTTATTCGGGGGGGCATTCGTCTTGGAACGCATCTTGCGTTCCAGACTGATGAGACATTTACTGCGCATGACACCGACGTTCTACGAGCGCAACCGGACCGGGGATTTGATGGCCCGGGCAACAAATGACCTGCAGGCGGTCTCGACGACGGCGGGGTTCGGCATTTTGACCTTTGTGGATTCGACCTTGTTCATGATGACCATTCTCGGCATGATGGGCTTCCTTATCAGTTGGAAGCTGACCATTGCGGCTATATTGCCGCTGCCGATTATGGCCGTTGCGATCACCCTCTACGGGAGAAGAATTCATGAGCGCTTCATGAAGGCGCAGGATGCTTTTGGCGAGATGAATGACCGGGTGCTGGAGACAATTGCCGGTGTGCGTGTAATCCGGGCCTATGTCCAGGAGAAAGCCAGCGAGCACAATTTTAAAGAGATGACAGACGATGTATATCGCAAGAATCTCGCTGTCGCGGTGATTGACTCGCTGTTTGAACCAACTGTGAAAATCCTTGTCGGTATTTCCTACTTGATCGGTCTTTGTTACGGCGGGTACATGGTGTTCCGCAGCGAGCTTACACTGGGTGAACTTGTATCTTTCAATGCGTTCCTCGGGATGCTGATCTGGCCGATGTTTGCTATCGGCGAGCTGATGAACATCATGCAGCGCGGCAATGCGTCGCTGGACCGTGTGAATGAGACGCTCGGCTATAAACCGGACGTAGCGGATGCAGCGGACGCGGTCACCTTGCTGCTGCCGAACTCGATTGACTTTCAGAACGTGACGTTCCGATACCCTACTTCCTCCATCGATAACCTCGTTAATGTGTCCTTCCGCTTGCAGCGCGGCCAGACGCTGGGCATCGTCGGCAGAACGGGCAGCGGCAAGACAACACTGTTCAAGCAGCTCTTGCGGGAATATCCGCTGGGCCAGGGAGTGATCAGCGTGTCTGATATGCCGATCGACCAGCTCACGGTCGACACGCTCCACGGCTGGATCGGTTACGTGCCGCAGCAGCCGATTCTATTCTCCAGGACCGTGAAGGAGAATATTAGGTTCGGCCGCAGCGACGGCACGGAAGAGGAGCTTGTGCAGGCGCTGGAGCTGGCGGCTTTCCGCAAAGACGTTGAGTTCCTGCCGGAAGGGCTGGATACCCTTGTCGGAGAGAAGGGAGTCGCTTTATCCGGCGGCCAGAAGCAGCGCGTCTCCATTGCGCGGGCGCTCTATGTGAACCCGGAGATTCTCATGCTCGACGATGCGCTCTCGGCGGTTGACGCCAAGACGGAAGCGGAAATCATTCGCGGAATCCGCACGGAGCGGGCCGGCAAAACAACCCTTATCACGACGCACCGTCTGTCGGCCGTGCAGCATGCCGACTGGATCCTTGTGCTGGATGAAGGCTACATCGTCGAGGAAGGCACGCACGAGCAGCTGTTGGAACGAGGCGGCTGGTACAAGGAGCAATTTGATCGGCAACAATTGGAAGCACAGGTTGAGGCCTGATTTTAAATAAGAACAGATGACTCCAAGAAATGAAGGTGATCAAGTTCATGAGACAGACTGGAAAGCGTCTCTTTCAATACGCTTTGTTATTCAAGAAGCCTTTGCTGATTGCGTTGGTGTTCCTGGCCGTCGCCATTGCGGCGGAGCTTGCAGGTCCATTCATTGCAAAGCAGATGATCGACCGTCATATTCTCGGCATCGAGAAGCCGTGGTACGAGACGACGTCGGCAACGAAGACAGGTCATGCTGTCGCCTACGGCGGCGTGTTCCTCAAGCGAAGCGACAACTTTGCAGTGGGCGAGGCCCATGGGAAGGAAGTCCGGATTTTGCAGGTGGGCAGCGACTTTGTAATGGTTGATCAGGCCGTTGCCTTCGACGGCAGACGTCAGTTTGCAGACGGCAAACTAACGATCACACAAGGTCAGGACCAGGCGGAGTACCCGGCCAGAAAGCTTGGCAGCGCGGAGCTCTTCACGTTCTACGCCCCTGAGTTCGGCAACCTGATGAAGCTGGCGGGCTTATATGTCATTCTGATCGTCATTGGCGCGATTTTTACGTATGGCCAGCGTTATTTGCTTCAATCCGCAGCGAATCGCATCATTCAGCGCATGCGCAACGATGTCTTTGCGCATACCCAGCGCTTGCCGATCAACTATTTTGATAATTTACCTGCGGGTAAAGTCGTCTCGCGGATAACGAACGACACGGAGTCTGTGCGGGATTTGTACGTTCAGGTACTCGCTAACTTTTTTACTGGCGCAATTTACATTGTCGGCATTATTGCCGCGCTCTTCTTTTTAGATTATCGCTTGGCGCTCATCACCTTGCCTATTATTCCGATGCTTTATGTATGGATTATCGTATACCGCAAGTTTGCTTCCCGTTATAATTACGAAATTCGTGAGCGCATCAGCTTGATTAACGCGATGATCAATGAATCGATCCAAGGGATGACGATCATCCAGGCTTTCCGCCGCCAAAAAGAAACGGTCAGGGAATTTGAGCAGCTGAATGACGAGTATACGAAGTATCAGAACAAAATGCTCAGTCTGAACTCGATAACGTCTCACAATCTGATGAACGTAATTAGGAACTTGTTCTTTTTCGGCTTGATCTGGTATGTGGGCGGGAGCTCGCTGAACAACGTCATTACCGTTGGCGTGTTGTACGCTTTCGTGGACTATCTCAACCGGATGTTTCATCCGATGGTCGGGATCGTCAATCAACTGCCAAATTTGGAACGGGCGCTGGTCTCCGCGGACCGCGTGTTCGAGCTTCTCGACGAGCAGGGTACCGATGTGGCGGAAGGGACGGCCGAGCGCTATAGCGGTCATGTGCAGTTCGAACAGGTGCGCTTCGCTTATAAGGAAGGAGAGTATGTGCTGAAGGATATTTCCTTCGAGGCGAAGCAGGGGCAGACGGTGGCATTAGTCGGACACACGGGCTCGGGCAAAAGCTCCATCTTGAACTTACTGTTCCGCTTCTACGATGTGAAGGAAGGCCGAATTACAATCGATGGCACCGATGTGCGCGACATGCCTAAGCAACTGCTGCGCCAGCATATGGGCATCGTGCTGCAAGACCCGTTCCTGTTCACCGGAACCATTGCGTCCAATGTCAGTCTGAACGATCCGGCCATTACCCGGGAACGGGTGGAGCAGGCGCTCCGCGACGTTGGGGCCGCGGAGATGTTCGCCAGCTTGCCGCACGGCATCGACGAGCCCGTGATCGAGAAGGGCAGTACGCTGTCGGCCGGTCAACGGCAGCTCGTTTCCTTCGCCCGGGCGCTGGCCTTCGACCCGGCGATTCTCATTCTCGATGAGGCCACGGCCAGCATCGATACGGAAACCGAGGCCGTCATTCAGGCCGCGCTCGATGTGTTGAAGAAGGGGCGTACCACCTTCATCATCGCCCACCGCTTATCGACGATCAAGAACGCCGATCAGATTCTTGTGCTCGACCATGGCGAAATCGTCGAACGCGGCAACCACGACGAGCTGATGGGCCAGCTCGGGCGGTACTACCAGATGTACCAGCTGCAGCAGCAGGGTCATCTGGAACCCGTGGAGCCCGTGAAACCTGCAGCAGCCGCGGACAGTGAGATCGAGAGCCGTGTCTAACGTTCATTAACCTGGCTAAAGACTATTACAAACGGCTATGCTACAATGGAAGCGATAACGCAATAATGAATGGAACGGAGGAGCTTCATGCGGCCAGATACACTTCGCATTCTGAATTTGCTGCAGCTACTTTCAGAGGTTGGCATTGGCATCGGGTATTTGCTGGGTCTGATTCCGTTTGTGTATTTGTGGTCCAGTGCCTGGGTGATTCCGCTCGTATTCGTCTCCCTGGTGCTTGCCCTGCTGAATCGCAACGATACACTCAACATGACGATTGCCAACGTCGTGTTGTCGTTCCTGAGCTATATCCCCGTCATCGGTTATTTGTTCCGGGCGGCGGGAATTGCGATCTCATGGATCAACATCCGTGTTATTTTGAATGGACGAAATAGAGGGTATTCTTAATTGTAAAGAGACCTGGCGGTTACAAGCTTCCGCCAGGTCTCTTTTTTGGTTAATAGGCCAGTCCCACTCGGCAATTCACATAGTCCCGCTGCAGCGCTTCCGAATAGGTGAAGGCTGCGGTGTCGCCTACGGAAATAGACATGCCCCCTTCGGGCAAGTAATCCTTTTCCACGCGGTATCCGCCTTGCGGCTCTCCGTCCGGCAAATAAGTCGGACAGATGACGGTCCAAGCCAAGCCGGATGCGGCAAGCAGCTCCCAGGCTTTGCGGTGCTCTTCCGCAGCGCGGGTGGATGAGCGCCTGGTGTCCGGCGTTTCGTAGCGAAGCAGCCCCGGATATTCGCGACTCTGCAAAATTCCCGCGGTGCCAATCGTAATGATGCGCGGGATGCCCGCCTCTTGCATGCCGCTGATTATTAAAGGCATGCTCTCGGTCAGCACGGTGCCGCCATCGGTGCTCAGACAGCTGATGACAAGCTCAGCCTGCTGCAGCGAGCGGCGAAGATGTTCCGCATGGCGAACATCCCCGTGCAGCACGGTCAGCTGATCGGAACGAAGCTCGACCAGGTTGTCAGGGTTGCGAACGAGGGCGGTAACATCGTGCCCATCATGTAAAGCTTTATGTAGAACTCTTTTACCAACTCGACCTGTAGATCCTAAAATAGCAATGCGCATGGCAGCCTCCTGTAAATAACCGATAGCATGATTATACCCCTTTTCGTGGAAGCGTGCGGTAAGCAGAAAGGAATCTGCAGCATGCCGGTTCGCTATGCTGCCACAGCAATGGAGACGCAGCGCCCAATGCAAAGATTGCCACGGCATATAACAGCCATCAGAGACAATCATCGGTTGGGCGCTGAGCCATATGGAAGACGTCATCGAAGCGAACCGGTAAGCTGCCAGTATTCTACAGGCGGGACCCGATGACGCGGTCAAGCGGTCAAGCTGCAGATCGGATAGGTATGTCAGGCAAATTTTCTTTTACATCTTAGTAAATGCCGGAACGCCAAAAAAGTTTGGATGAACCACCCGGTCAAATTCATTATTTTTCATAACGCCGTATCCGCCCCCTGCACTTGAACCCGCCCGCCGAATCCAGCATAATAGACCTGAGAATAAGCAGCGGATTATGTTGGCAGAGAAGGGATCTTTCGAGTCATGAGAATTAATAAGTTTATTAGTGAAACCGGTGTGTGCTCCAGGCGGGAGGCCGATAAATGGGTGGAGGCGGGGCGAGTCTCGATCAATGGCGTTACAGCCGGACTGGGCAGCGTCGTCGGCCCCGGCGACGAGGTTCGTATTGATGGCAGGCTGATCGGTGAGAAGAAAGAGCATGTCTATATCGCGCTGAACAAGCCGGTGGGCATCACCAGTACGACGGAAGCGCATGTGAAAGGCAATATTGTTGACTTTGTCGGGCACCAGGAGCGAATTTTCCCTATCGGCCGGTTGGATAAAGATTCCGAAGGGCTAATTTTGTTAACCAACAACGGCGATATTGTAAATCAGATTTTGCGGGCGGAGAACAATCACGATAAAGAATATATCGTTACGGTCAACAAACCGGTAACACCGATGTTTCTGCAAGGAATGGCGAGCGGGGTCAAAATTCTTGGTACGACGACCAAGCCGTGCGAGGTCCATAAAGTGGGGGATCGCGTCTTCCGGATCATTCTGACGCAAGGTTTAAATCGGCAGATCCGCCGGATGTGCGAAGCGTTCGGCTATCGGGTGATGCGCTTGCAGCGCATGCGGATTATGCATATCCACTTGGGCAACTTAAAGCTCGGCCAGTGGCGGAATTTAACCAAAGGCGAGATGCAGGATTTGATGCTCACACTCAGCAAAGGCGATTCAGGAACGGACACGGATCGCACGCAGACGAGGCATTAGACATCAGGTACCAGGCATCGGATTAGACTCGCTCGATAAGCATGTGCAGTGGACCCTCGGCGAAGGGGTTTCATGGGCGCATGCCTTTTTTATTTTTGAAAAATTTTACAAGGCCGAGCAACCTTTTTCCAACTTCTTACGTTAGAAGCATATAGCACCATTATCTCTAAGGGGGAAGATGAACTTGAAATTGCTAAAACAAGTGGGGTCTATCGCTGTTGCTTCTACACTTCTTCTAGCTGCCGTTCCTCATGCGTGGGCAGACGAGGCTGCTCAGCCTGCTGCAGGTGTGAATGCCAGTGTCATCGCACGGCCTATCATGCAGCCAGGACAAGTTGACGGCAAACTGCCGGAAGCCAGCATTACGAAGGAACGGGCACTGGAGTTGGCCAAGAGCTATGTCGCCATCCCGTCCGGCTACACGCTGCAATCGGTCAGCCTGAATGGGTATTATGGCGGCAGCCGCAGCTACCCGACGTGGAGCATATCCTACGCCAAGAAGGTTAAGGATCAGTTTTACGGCAATTTGAACATCTCCATTAATGGTTTGGACGGATCGCTTTCATCCTATTATAAGAACGATCAAGATCCGGATAGTAAACCGAGCTATCCGCCGAAGGTCGACTTCAAAGGGGCTAAAGACGCCGCAACAGCATGGATCGCCAAAGTAAACCCAGGCAAACAGAGTGATTTACTGTATAACGACACAGAAGAGAAGGCTTTCCGTACACCATTGGACGGGAATTACCAATACAATATTCGTTTTGACCGCTCCGTAACTGGCGTACCCTTCCCGCAAAACGGTGTGAACGTCACCGTGAATGGTGACGGGGAAGTCGTCTCCTACAACTATAATTGGGACGATCAAGTCACGTTCGACCAAAGTGCGGCTGCCATTACGATAGAGAAAGCGGCGCAGATCTTTAAAGATAAAGCGAAGCTGTCCCTCCAGTATCAAATTCCGTATCGCGCTGATGCCGCTCAGAAGAAACAGCCAATTATTTCGTATACATTCAACGGGTTTTCCTTGAATGCGGTAACAGGCGAGCTGTGGAATCCGGTTGGTGCAGATTCCGCTGCAGATGGACAGAAGCCGCTCACTGACAAGCCGTTAGGGAGCAAGCCTGCGGCCAACCTGAACTTGACGAAGGAGCAGGCGGTTCAGAAGGTGACCGATACATTCGGCCTCTCCTCGGACCTGAAGTTGCAGGATGCATCCTACAATGAATCGACGAATCCGGAGACAGGCGAGATCGTATCGACCTGGAACTTGAACTGGAATAAGCCTGTGGATAAAGCTGCGAATAGCAAAATCATTGGCGGCGGCGCTTGGGCGACTGTCGACAGCAAAACGGGCGAAATCAAAGACTTCCATAACTACGAGCCGTATGAACCGGACAAAGAAGTCGATGCCAAAGTTTCCCTGGACACGGCGTCGGCAACAGCAGCGGACTTTGTAAAAAAACTGCTGCCAGCCTACACCGACCAACTCGTGCTGGCTCTACCGAATGAGAAGGATATCCCGGCTGATCAGCTGAAGCATATGCGCACTTGGGACATTAGCTTCAAGCGGGTTATTGACGGCGTAGCCGCAGGTTATGAGCAGGCTATGCTGAGTGTGGACCGCACGACAGGCAAAGTCGTGAACTATAGCTTCTCGTTCAGCGATGTGCCTTATCCGGCACAGCAGCCTGAGGTTATGGACATCGACAAGGCCAAAGACCAGCTGCTATCGCAATACGAAATCAAACTGAACTATATGCTTACCGGCAATGGCGGCCTTGGTGTCATTCCGCTTGCGAAGTACAATCTCATGGTCGCGTCCGGCGATATCCCGCCGCAGGCCGCTGTACAATCGGCTGACGAGAAGCAAGTAGCGAAGCTGGTGTACGCCCTCGTTCCGAAGTACAGCCAAGAGGCCATTCTGCTGGATGCGCAAACAGGACAGTGGAAGAGCGCCAATACCGGCGAAGTCATTACGCTTGGCAAAATCAAAGTCGATGATATCGACAATCACTGGGCGCGGAATGAGCTCCAGTTAATGGTAGATTATCAAGCGCTCGACGTGAAGGACGGCAAAGTCAATCCAGAGCAAACGATGACGCGCGGTGAAATGATCAAAATGCTGGTCATCGCCATCAACGGTGGCAATAGCGGTATTTATTACGGTGCGGAACGCAGGGCGTCCTTTGCCGATGTCAAAGCAGGCTCCCCATACTTCGCATATGTGGAAAGCGCAGTAGACCGCGGACTCCTGGATCCGGGCGCCGACTTTAACCCGAATGCCCCGATGAATCGGGAGGATATGGCGCAGCTGATCGTGAAAGCGCTGGGGTATCAGAACCTCACGAAGTATGAGGGCATCTTCAACAGCAACTTCGCCGATGCGGCGCAGTTAAAGAACGCAGGTGCCGCCGCCATCGTGCTTGGCCTGGGCATTATGTCGCTGGATAACAATAATTTTGAGCCGCAGCAAGAAGTGTCAAGAGCCCAAGCGGCGAGCGCTTTCTTCCGCTTTTTGCAGAAGCGTGCCGAGCTGCAGTCCACGCCACACATGGTTTATAGATAAGCACGTAGAGCATGCTGCTTCGGCAGCATGCTTTATTTTCAGTGATTACGCTGCAAACGCCCGAGATTATGCTACAATACTGTATAAAACTTAGTTTTATATAATGCTATAGTGCTAAAGGCATAGCTGGGAAAAGGAGTAGAGCGTATGAACGTTTTAAGTAAAGTAGGTCTGGAAGATATTATTAAGGCGAACCATGTGCTTAGCCGGGTTATTGAACCGTCACCTCTGCAGCGTAATGAGCTGCTGTCCAGCATATATGAGTGCAACGTTTATCTGAAACGTGAAGATATGCAAGTTGTTCGATCGTTTAAAATCCGCGGTGCGTACAATGTGATTCAGAGCCTGTCCGCCTTCGAGCGCCAGGCCGGCGTAGTCTGCGCCAGTGCAGGCAACCACGCGCAGGGGGTCGCCTATTCCTGCAAGCAGCTAGGCATCCATGGCAAGATCTTTATGCCGACAACAACCCCGCGTCAGAAGATATCGCAAGTGAAGCTCTTCGGAGGCCCGTTTGTGGAGGTCATTCTGACGGGAGATACGTTCGATGATTCTTCCGCCCAAGCGAAGGCTTATTGTGAGAAAGAGAACAAAGTATTCATTCACCCGTTCGACGATGTCCGCACCATCGCAGGCCAGGGGACCGTCGGTCTGGAAATTATGAATCAGATCCCGGAGACACCTGATTTTATTTTTGCTACCATTGGCGGTGGAGGCTTGATAGCGGGCGTATCGACGTATGTGCAAAGCGTATCGCCACAGACGAGGATGATCGGGGTCGAACCCGAAGGAGCCGATAGCATGACGCAATCACTCGCTCAAGGACAAGTTGTGACCTTAAGCTCTATCGATAAGTTCGTCGACGGAGCGGCGGTGAAACAGGTCGGCCAGTTAACGTTCGACATCTGTAAAGATGTGCTTGAAGATATCGTCGTTGTCCCTTCCGGCAAAGAGTGCACGACTATTCTCGAGCTTTATAACAACAACGCGATCGTCATCGAGCCTGCAGGCGCACTGCCGGTTGCGGCGCTGGATGCTTACCGGGAGCAGATTCGCGGTAAAACCGTCGTCTGCATCATCAGCGGCGGCAACAATGACATCGACCGGATGCAGGTGATTAAAGAGCGCTCCCTTATATATGAGGGGCTGAAGCACTATTTCATCCTCAACTTCCCGCAGCGGGCGGGAGCATTGCGTGAGTTCCTTGAGGAAGTGCTCGGACCGACAGATGACATTACCCGTTTTGAGTATACCAAGAAGAATAATCGGGATGATGCACCTGCTTTAGTGGGGATCGAGCTCAAGAACAAAGATGACTACGAGGGCTTAATCGAGCGTCTGTCGAGCAAAGATTACGGCTTCATCGAAATCAATAAAGATCCGAAGTTGTTTAATTTGCTCATTTAAGGGCAGTAGCGGGATACCGCTGACAGGCAGATGTTCCGTCCAGTGCCGGATGTCTGGCAGCGGACCATCTTCAGCTATTCCATTATGGAATAGCTTTTATTTGATGGAAGGGGGGCTGGCATGAAAAATAAAATGAAAGCTACATATTTGCAGCATATGAAAGCTTACGCTTGGGCATATATAGCAGTGATTGGTTGCGGCTTGTTAACCGTAAATTTACTTGCTGCCGCATCCTTTGTGCTGCACTTGCGCGTGCTTATGGGGATTGTGCTGCAGGGTGTTCTGATCTTGCTGGCGGCGCGCTGGGTCCAGCGGCTGCTGAATACCAGCATGGCCCATCAACAGCGCAGCAGGGAATTGGCTCACATGGCTTACCATGATGACCTGACCGGGCTGCCGAACCGCCGCTTGTTCGACGATCGCTTGGAGCAGGCGCTGCTTCATGCTCAGCGGCATGATCATCTTGTCGCGGTCATGTTCCTGGATCTCGACCGCTTCAAAGGCGTCAACGATACGCTCGGTCACGCGTGCGGCGATCAGTTGATTCGCCAGGCGGGCCGCCGGTTGCTGCGTTCGTTGCGCAGCGAGGATACCGTCTTCCGCCAAGGCGGCGATGAGTTCACCATCCTGCTCGATCATATGGCGAAGCCGGAGGATGTGGGTGCTGTGGCGGCGCGCATCCAGGCGGAGCTGGAGGAGCCGTTCATTCTGGATGGAACGCCGGTGACCGTGACAGCCAGCATTGGTATTGCGCTGTATCCGACGGATGGCGATACGCCGGAGCTGCTCATGCAGCGCGCAGATGAAGCGATGTATGCGGCGAAGGAGCGGGGGCACAGCCGCTTTCAGTTTTTCGCAGCGGATATCGATGCGATGGTATCGTACAAAGCGAGGCTGGAGAAGGAGCTTTACGCAGCGCTCAATCAGAAGGAATTCGAGCTGGTGTACCAGCCGCGATATGAGATCGCTACGGGCCAAGTGAAGGGAGTCGAGGCTGTTCTCCAATGGAGCAAAGGTAAGCACAATAAGATAACTCAACCGGACTGGAGGAAGATAGCGAATGAAACGGGGTTAATCGTTCCCATTGGCCATTGGATGCTGAGTACGGCATGTCGGCAAGTGAGATTTTGGCAGGAGATGGGGTTTCCTGATTTGAGGCTTACCGTAGGGATGACGGCTGTTCAGTTTGAGGATGAGTTTCTCATGGAAACGTTGAAACTGATATTGAAAGAAACCGGCATTTGCGCAAGCTGCGTGGAGGTTGATTTAACGGAGAGTCTGACAACGTCCAGCCTACAGAAGGTCGGCGAGAAGCTGAGACAGCTGAAAGCGTTAGGTGTGCGCATTTTAACGGATGATCTCTCCATCAGCCTGTTTATGCGTCCGGGTATGGAGGAAGTCCCGATGGACAGCGTCAAGCTGGACAGTACCCTGGTTCGCGATCTTCCGGGTGACGAAGACAATCAGATGCTGGTTGAGGCCATTGTGCGCATGGCCCGTCGTTTGGGGCTGACAATCTTGGCCAAAGGCGTCGAAACGGAAGCGCAATTGGAGCATTTGCAGCATTTGCAGTGCACCGAAGTACAGGGGCTGCTCTTGAGTGAACCGCTGTATCCTGCGGAGTTCCTAGACCGCATGAGAGCAAATATTACACAATCAGCCATGTAGATTTTATTGACCGGTGGTAGTATAATTAACAACTGGTGCTTGGAACCCATATTGTTGCAAATAACAAAGCAATTATGTGAGCTTGTACGACATAACGAAATGTGATTTTCCTTACGTGTACCACTTTTCTCCTAGGTCTTTTAATGTTACAATTGTACATGGAAGGCCTTACATAATTTCGTTTTCAGCGGTTATACTACGTATGGGATTCCAGGGTTGAGGTCAAATTTAAGATGACGGGGGTTAAGACTAATGAAAAAAGTGTTTACAACGGCACTCGTGGCTGTAACAGTTTCGGCGTTAACGCTGGCAGGCTGTGCAAAGAAACCAGAGACAAATACGGGTGGTGCAGCAGCATCTCCAGCAGCAAGCGCAGCGGCATCGGCAGCTCCAAGCAATAATACAGGCAAGGATTTCAAGATCGGCATGGTTACCGATATCGGTGGCGTTAACGATAAATCCTTTAACCAAAGCGCATGGGAAGGTTTGAAAGCACTTGAGAAGCAAACCGGCGCTAAAGTGAAGAACATTGAAAGTAAGAGTGATGCAGACTATACACCGAACTTGAATCAATTCGTTAAAGATAACTACAACCTGACATGGGGTATCGGTTTCTTGATGGGCGATGCAGTTAAAGCCGTTGCTACACAAAACCCGAATGCTAAATTGGCCATCATCGATAACGTAGTTGATGCACCGAACGTAGAATCCGTAACTTTCTCCGAGCAAGAAGGTTCCTTCCTGGTAGGTGTAGTTGCAGGTCTGACAACGAAAACGAATAAAATCGGTTTCGTCGGCGGGATCGACATCCCGGTTATCAAACGTTTTGAAGCTGGCTTCAAAGCGGGTGTAGCGGCAGTAAACCCTAACGCGAAAGTACAAGTTAACTATACAGGCGCATTCGACAAGCCTGACCTTGGTAAAGCGGCAGCAGCTACGATCTTCAACGATGGCGCTGACATCATTTTCCCGGCAGCAGGTTCCACAGGTAACGGCGTATTCAACGAAGCTAAAGACCGCAACAAATCCGGTAAGAAGCTTTGGGTTATCGGTGTAGACAAAGACCAATCCCTGGAGTTTGGCGATGATGTAACACTGACATCCATGTTGAAGCGTGTTGACCAAGCGGTAGTTCGTGTATCCAACGACATGATCTCTGGCAAGTTCCAAGGCGGTAAAACAGTTGTTCTTGGTTTGAAAGATGACGGCGTAGGTCTTCCTGAAACTTCCAAGAAAAACGTATCCGCAGACATCTTGAAAAAAGTGGATGAGTACAAAGCAAAAATCATCAGCGGCGAAATTAAAGTTCCAGAAACTCCATAATCGCTGTTGAGCGTATAGCAGTGGCCACACAGGTACTTAGCGTGTTTTAGTTGAAACAAGGCTAGTTGCATAAACTAGCCTTGTTCTTTAGTTAGAAGGGCTTTTTTAAATAATAATCGTTAAAAATTGATCCATAGGGTGATCTCATGAGCGAATTAATCCCTGTTGTTGAGCTTTGTGGTATTACAAAGCGGTTCCCTGGCATCGTCGCCAATGACTCCATCAGTCTTAAGCTGCAAAAAGGCGAAATTCATGCCTTGCTTGGTGAGAACGGCGCAGGCAAATCAACATTGATGAATATCCTGTTCGGTCTGTATCAGCCGGATGAAGGACATATCAAGATGCATGGCAATGAAGTGAAAATCGATAGTCCGAACCGCGCGATCGAGCTCGGCATCGGGATGGTGCATCAGCATTTTAAGCTGGTACAGCCATTTACAGTGACAGAAAACATTATTTTGGGCATGGAGCCTAAAAAGGGTACCAAAATCGATTATCGCACCGCACAGGAGAAAGTGAGCAAGCTTTCGGAGCAGTACGGTCTTCGTGTAGATCCAAAAGCGAAAATCGAGGATATTTCCGTAGGCATGCAGCAGCGTGTTGAAATCTTGAAAACGCTGTATCGCGGCGCCGACATTCTAATCTTTGACGAGCCGACAGCTGTGCTGACCCCACAGGAGATCAGCGAGTTAATCGAGATTATGCGCAACTTGGTCAAAGAGGGCAAATCCATTATTCTTATTACCCATAAGCTCAAAGAGATTATGGAAATCGCCGATACCGTGACGATTATTCGCCGGGGGAAAGTGATTGATACGCTAGCGACAGCTACAGCAAATCCGCAAATACTGGCGGAAAAGATGGTTGGCCGCGATGTTAGCTTTAAAGTGGACAAGCAAGCCGTGAAGCTCGGCGAACCTGTTCTGCAAGTGAAGGATTTAATTGTACGCAATCATCAAGGTCTAGCTGCTTTGAAAAGCTTGAACTTTGAAGTAAAAGCTGGAGAAATTCTCGGTATCGCCGGCGTCGACGGCAATGGCCAAAGCGAACTTATTGAAGCTTTGACCGGATTGCGCCCTGTAGACAGCGGCCAAGTGAAGCTGATGGGCAGTGATATTACGAATCAAACTCCGAGACATATTTCGGAGGCCGGATTATCTCATATTCCGGAAGATCGACATAAACATGGCTTGGTTTTGGATTTCTCAATGAGCGAAAACATGGTGTTGGAAACGTATTTTCACCCTGAATATAACCGCGGCGGTCTGTTGAACTACGAAGCGATCGATCGTCATGCAGAAACGCTAATTAAGCAGTTCGACGTACGGACGCCAAGTATTTATACGAAGGCCCGTTCCCTCTCGGGAGGTAATCAGCAGAAAGCCATTATTGCCAGGGAAATACACAAGAATCCAAATCTGCTGATTGCGGCACAGCCGACGCGGGGCTTGGATGTCGGGGCCATTGAGTTCGTGCATCGTCAATTGATCGAGCAGCGTAACAAAGGCAAAGCCGTACTTTTGATTTCTTTTGAATTAGACGAAATTATGAATGTATCTGACCGGATTGCGGTCATTTACGAGGGACAGATTGTGGGCGAAGTATTGCCTCAAGAGACGAACGATCAGGAAATCGGACTTCTCATGGCCGGCAGTAAAGGCACAGTGAAGGGAGCTGCTCATGAATAAGGTTGTTAGAGTTTTTACCAGTGATTCGGCGATCAATCCGATCGTGGCGATCATCCTTGGACTGTTATTCGGAGCGCTCGTCATGCTGGCTGGCGGTTATAACCCTATCGAAGCTTACAGTTCGTTGTTTGCCCGGATTTTCGGCAGCTCCTATGATATTGGGGAAGCGATTCGTGCGATTACCCCGCTGATCCTAACCGGCTTGTCGGTTGCCTTCGCATTCCGTACTGGATTGTTCAACATTGGCGCTGAAGGCCAAGTGGTCATGGGGATGACGGGTGCAACGCTCATCGGCGTGAAAGTGACCGGACTTCCGTGGATCATCCACGCTCCGCTCGCAGTCATCGTCGGCGCGCTGTTTGGAGGCCTTTGGGGAGCCATTGCCGGCTATCTGAAAGCGAAACGCGGCGTGAATGAAGTCATCACCACGATCATGTTGAACTGGATTGCCTTATTCCTATCCAACTACATCGTGAATGCGTTCCTTCTTGAGCCTAAACAGCAGCGTTCCTACATGATTCAAGATTCAGCGTCGCTGAGCATTGATTGGTTGTCGAACCTGCTGAATCATGCGCGGGTGCATTGGGGCACATTGATTGCGCTGCTTGCAGCCGTTGCGTTCTATATCATTTTGATGAAAACGAAGCAAGGCTTTGAACTCCGTGCTGTCGGACATAATATCGATGCAGCCAAGTATGCCGGTATGAATGTGAACCGCAACATGATCAAAGCGATGTTCATCAGCGGTATTTTCGCTGGATTAGCAGGTGTGTTTGAAATTTTGGGCGTGTTTCACTACCAGGTTGTGGCTGCGGCTTCACCAGGCTATGGATTTGACGGTGTGGCGGTTTCCTTGCTGGGCGCCAACAATCCGGTCGGGATTGTACTCGGTGCTGCGCTGTTCGGCGGACTCACATACGGTTCCGCAGGCATGAGCTTCGGTGCGGACGTTCCGCCGGAAATTATTCGAATCGTTATCGGTTCCGTTATTTTCTTTGTCGCCACACAGGGTATTGTGAAATGGATACTTATTCCGTTCTACGGTAAACGCAAGAAAGAGAGGGCGTCGTAATATGGACCTTCTATCAATGATTAACGCGTTCCTGACCAAGTTCAGCGAACTTATTAATACGACGCTCGTTTATTCGACGGCGCTGATCTTCGGCGCATTGGGCGGTATTTTCTCCGAGCGCTCAGGTGTCGTCAATATCGGTATCGAGGGTCTCATGGTATCCGGGGCGTTCGCTTCGGCCGTAGGCGCCTACTATGCAGAGGAAGCTAACATGGGCATGTGGTCTCCTTGGATCGGTTTGCTGACAGCAATGGTATTCGCGCTGATTTTTGCGCTGATTCATGCTGTGGCGACCATTACGTTTAAAGCGGATCAGGTAATCAGCGGGGTCGTTATTAACTTCCTAGCTGCTGGCGTGACTGTATACTTGGTAAAAGTATTGTTCAATGGCGCAGGTCAAACCGAGACGCTCAATAACGTGTTCGGTAAATGGGAAATCCCGCTGCTCTCGAAAATTCCTTATATCGGATATGCCTTCTTCACGGCATATCCGACGACGTACATTGCTTTGATTCTCGTTGCTGTAACTTGGTTTGTGCTGTTCAAAACGCCATTCGGCTTGCGTCTCCGTTCCGTCGGGGAGCACCCGAGTGCTGCGGATACAGTCGGTATCAAAGTGAAGCGGATCCGTTACATCGCGGTGTTGATCAGCGGTATCTTCGCCGGTCTTGGCGGAGCAACGATCACCCTCACCACAACGAGCAGCTTCTCGCATAACACGATTTCCGGACAAGGCTTTATCGCAATGGCGGCCATGATCTTCGGTAAATGGCATCCGGTAGGTGCGATGGGTGCCGCGGTATTCTTCGGGATGGCACAAGCGCTCAACAATTTCATGCGGCTGTTTGATTTCTCCAAGAATATTCCGCAGGAATTCCTGTATATGCTGCCGTATGTGCTGACCATTCTCGTATTGGCCGGTGCGGTAGGCCGGGCGAAAGCTCCATCCGCTTTGGGTGAGCCTTACGATCCAGGTAAAAGATAATGACATCATAAACATGCATGGCCTGTCGTCTTACAAGACGCACAGCCATGCATGTTTTTTTATGCTGACATTTCGCACTGGCACTACAGCGACTTCATCTGGTTGCGATACTCCGTCGGAGATACGCCGTACCAACGTCGAAACTGCTTGGAGAAGTAGAGTGGATCATGAAACCCGACAGAAGCGGCAATCTGCTCAACTGTCAGCTCCAAGCGCTCCCGCAGCAGCAGCCGGGCTTTATCGACGCGCAGCTTCTGGAGGAAGGCGACAGGCGTTACTTTGGTATGCCTTTTGAATAAGCGCGACAAATAGGCGCGGTTGTAGCCGATGCTTTCGGCCATCAGCTCAATTGTGATTGGTTCCGCGTATTGTGTGGAAAGATAATGAATGGCTTGCTGTACAATCCGATCGCTTTCGACATCGGCGACGACATCATCCGCAGCCGCATGCGTCAAGAGCCCGCAATATTCGCCAAGCAGCAGTTGAAGGTACCCACACGCTTTCAACTGGGCGTTGCTCTGTTTGGTGTGAAGCGCCTGTTGGATATGGCGGAAAAGCACGGACATCCGCCGGTTACGTATGGCGCGGACGACGGGCTGCAGCCGGTTCATCCCGGTGCTGGCGACCAAGGGAGCGGCTTCAGGGCCGCTGAAGGCGATCCAGCAGTAATGCCACGGATCCTCCGGATCGGATCTGTAGCTGACTAACTGCTCAGGCTCGATAAAGAAGCTGTCACCGGCGCCGAGCTCATAATCCTGCTCGTGGCAGGAGAAAGTGCCTTTGCCGGATATAATATAATGGACAAGATAGTAATCGTAGACTTTCGGTCCGAGCTTATGTTCCGCTTTGGTCTGGCTCTCTCCGGCGAAAAGCACAATTAAGCTGTGATCTGCCGCAGGGAGCGGATTGGAGACGACATAATAGCTTTCCGGCTTCGTTATCATGGCGCGCAGGCCCTCCTTTATTTACATAAACTTTACCATAGGTAAGTTGAAAAATGAAAATCTACAAATCACATTTTTCCATGTGGAAATTACATGCATCCATAGTCAATTCAGCAGCCATCTTTTATACTGAAATTACAAATCAACGTTTGAGATTGCATTCAATCCTAGAAAAGGCGGTGCCTCCATGGCAAATTTACAAGCACTAAAGAAGACATTCGTTGAAGTTTACGGAGATTCCTCCGCGCCTATCGCGGCTTTCCATGCACCTGGGCGTGTCAATCTGATCGGTGAGCACACGGATTATAACGGCGGCTACGTATTTCCGGCGGCACTGACCTTCGGTACGACCATGCTGATTCGTCCAAGAGACGACCGCAACATCGGTTTCGCTTCAACGAATTTGTCGCTTCGCAAACAAATTTCCATAGATGAGTTGAGCTATCAAGAAGAAGATGACTGGATGAACTACCCGAAGGGCATCTTTGTCCACTTGGCCAAAGAAGGATATCCGGTAACCAAAGGGTACGATCTGTTGTTCCATGGTGAAATTCCAAACGGCGCGGGGCTGTCCTCTTCAGCTTCGATCGAAGTCGTTACGGCGTTCGGATTATTATCGCTCGAAGGCTATCCGACAGATACCGTGAAAATCGCACTGCTGGCGCAAAAGACCGAGAACCAGTTCGTCGGCGTCAATTGCGGCATTATGGATCAATTCGCGGTTGCTAACGGCAAGAAAGATCACGCGATCCTGTTAATGTGCGATACGCTGGAGTACAGCCATGTGCCATTCAAGAGCGGCAATTACAAACTGGTGATCGGCAACACGAACAAACGCAGAGGCTTGGTCGATTCCGCTTATAACGAGCGCAGAAGCCAATGCGAGCAGGCGGTTACTTACTTGCAGCAGCAATATCCAGACATCACTTTGCTCGGTCAGTTGAACCTCGACCAATTCAACGCGGCTAAGCATCTCATCCCTGATGAAACCGTGAGAAAGAGAGCGCAGCACGTCATCGAGGAAATCGATCGTGTCCTGCAATCCATTGAAGTACTGAAAGCAAATGACCTAGAAGCATTCGGCAAGCTGATGATCGGATCCCACAACTCACTGCGTGACCTCTATGAAGTGACAGGTCTGGAACTGGACGCAATGGTTGAAGCAGCGCTGAAAGTGCAAGGTGTGTTGGGCTCGCGTATGACAGGTGCAGGCTTCGGCGGATGCACCGTGTCCCTTGTGCATGAAGACAGCGTGCAGACGTTTATTGATCAAGTTGGGCGTGAATATACGGAGAAAACTGGCCTGACACCGAGCTTCTATGTTTGTGAGATCGGCAACGGTGTTGAAAAGCTGGAGGAGGCGCTATAAATGGCTATTTTAATCACAGGCGGTGCGGGTTATATCGGCTCTCACGCGGTTGCGGAGCTATTGGAAAAAGGTGAGGAAGTAGTCGTTGTGGATAACTTGCAGCAAGGGCATAGCGAGGCTGTGCTGGGCGGCAAGCTGTATGTCGGCGATCTGCGTGACAACGAGTTCATGGATACCGTATTTCGTGAAAATAAAATCGATGCCATTATTCATTTTGCGGCGAATTCGCTAGTTGGCGAAAGTATGACAAACCCTGCCAAATACTATCACAATAACGTATATGGCACACTCTGCTTGCTGGAGAAAATGACGGAATATGGCGTCAAGAACATCGTCTTTTCGTCCACAGCAGCCACTTACGGCGAACCGGAGAATATTCCGATTCTGGAGACGGACCGCACCTTGCCGACGAACACGTACGGTGAAACCAAGCTGGCGATGGAAAAGATGATGAAGTGGTTTGACACAGCCCATGGCGTCAAATATGTATCGCTGCGCTACTTCAATGCGGCCGGTGCGCACGCCAGCGGTAAAATCGGCGAAGACCACAGCCCTGAAACGCATCTCATTCCGATTATTTTGCAGGTTGCGTTGGGTCAAAGAGAACATATATCCATCTTCGGCGACGACTACACGACAGAAGACGGAACGTGCATTCGCGACTACATCCACGTCAGCGATTTGGCCAGTGCACACGTGCTGGCGGTAGAAAAGCTGCGCGCAGGAGCGGACAGCGCTATCTACAATTTGGGCAACGGCAAAGGCTTCTCGGTGAAGGAAGTCATCGGCATTGCCCGCAAGGTGACCGGCCACGCGATTCCGGCTGTCGTTCAGCCGCGCAGAGCGGGAGATCCTGCCGTGCTGATTGCATCTTCGGAGCGCGCGCGTGCTGAGCTGGGCTGGAAGCCATCGCACGATTCGCTGGAAGCGATCATCGAGAGCGCATGGAGCTGGCATCAGCAGCATCCGAACGGCTACGCGAAGTAAGCTGGTTGAGGGGAATGAAAGGAGCTGGGCATATGAGTATAATGGCACCGAAACAAACACAAACCGCGCTCAACATCGAGAGATTGCTGCAGTTCGCGAGACAGAATGAGCTGATCGATGAGCTGGATATCTATACTTCGCGCAATGCGCTGCTGGATCTGTTCAGCCTTCCAGAGCCGTACCAGGGCGTAGTGCCGAACGAAAAGCTGGACAGCCCTGCGGAACTGCTCCAGCAGCTGTTGGACGATGCCTACGAATTAGCCCTTCTGCAGGAGAACACCGGCACACACCGGGATTTGCTGGACGCGAAAATTATGGGCTTGCTGATGCCGCGGCCGTCCGAGGTCGTACATCAATTCTGGCATCGGGCGAAGACTGCGGGTGTGGAGACAGCTACGGATTATTTTTATAAATTATCGATCGATTCCAACTATATCCGCATGGACCAAATTCGTAAAAATGCGTATTGGCTGGCGGGCACAGAGTACGGTGATCTGGAGATTACCGTCAATCTCTCGAAGCCGGAGAAAGATCCGAAGGAGATTGCTCTGCTCAAAACACTGCCGCAAAGCAGTTATCCGAAATGTCTCCTGTGCGTGGACAATTTGGGCTATGCGGGTAGATTGAACCATCCGGCGAGACAAAATTTGCGCGTCATTCCGCTGGAGCTGGACAACGAGAAATGGTACTTCCAATACTCGCCATACGTTTACTACAACGAGCACAGCATTATCTTCCATGAGCACCATATTCCGATGAAGACGACGGCGAATACGTTCTATCGCTTGCTCGATTTCATCGACCAATTCCCGCATTATTTCATCGGGTCGAATGCGGATCTTCCGATCGTGGGCGGCTCGATTCTGAACCATGACCATTTCCAGGGCGGGAAGCACAAGTTCCCGATGGAAAAGGCGCCAGGTGAAGCGCTCTTCACGCACGCTGATTTTGCAGGTGTGAAGGCGTCTATTGTGAAATGGCCGATGTCGGTTCTGCGTTTAAGCGGCCATAACAAGCAGACCCTCTACATGCTCGCCAGCAAGCTGCTGGAAGACTGGCGAGCGTACAGCGATGCGGAAGCGGACGTTCTCGCCTTCAGCGAGGTAGACGGACAGCGGATTCCGCATAACACGATTACCCCGATTGCCCGCAACAATGCACGGGGCGAATATGAACTGGATCTGGTGCTGCGGAATAACCGCACCAGTGCGGAGTATCCGGATGGCATCTTCCATCCGCATCAGCACTTGCACCATATCAAGAAGGAGAATATCGGCTTGATCGAGGTGATGGGCCTCGCGGTGCTGCCGGGCCGCCTGCAGGCGGAGCTGGCGGAGATCGCCGGGCTTCTGACCGGCGAAGCCGAGTTCGGCAGCGCCATCCGCGAGGATGCGGGCCACCCGCTGCATAAGCATGCGGCATGGATTGAGGCGCTGCTCGTGAAATACGGCAGCGCGATGCAGCTTGCCGAGGCGCAGGCTGCGCTGCAGGATGAAGTCGGCGGCAAGTTCCTCGAGGTGCTGCAGGACGCAGGTGTGTTCAAGCGCACGGAAGTCGGGCAAGCGGCATTCGGCAAGTTCCTGGCGGCTGCCGGATTCATGCAGGCCTAAATCGGTACACCCCTTAACAAACATTAGAGACTGCCATTTGGGTTGTCTGATGTATGTAAGGGGTGTTTTTTATCTGAAAGAGTCAATTGGAAACGACAGTCAGAATTTAGTACACTGGTAAGAAGTAAAGAATAAGCAATAGCAATGTGATAGGAGGGGCAGCATGGAAAGCTTTGAAGCACTGCTAGTGGAACGAACAAGTGAAACGTTTGCTATAGGAATCAAGGAACTGAGGTTGGAGGATCTTCCTCCTGGCGAAGTGACCGTCCGTGTGCTCTACTCCAGCATCAATTATAAAGACGCGTTGGCCTGCACGCCGAACGGCCGCGTGGTACGCGCCTATCCAATCGTGCCAGGCATCGACCTGGCGGGCACCGTTGTCAGCTCCAGTGATCCGCGCTTTCGCGAGGGAGATGAAGTGCTGGTCACCAGCTATGAGCAGGGGACGGGCCGCTACGGCGGATTCAGCGCTTATGCGCGCGTGCCCGCAGATTGGGTCGTGCCGCTGCCGCAAGGCCTGACGCATCGCGAGGCGATGCTGCTCGGCACGGCTGGTTTTACGGCTGCGTTGTCCGTGCAGCGGATGGAAGACAACGGGCTGCACCCTGAGCAGGGCCCAGTCCTTGTGCGCGGCGCGACAGGAGGCGTGGGGAGCAACAGCGTCTCCATGCTCGCCGCGCTGGGCTACAAGGTCGAAGCCAGTACGGGCAAAGCGGAGGATCACGGCTACCTGACGGAGCTGGGCGCTGCGGCTGTACTGCCGCGGGAAGCCCTGTCGCCGGCAACGCAGAAGCCGCTGGATAAGGAGTACTGGGCAGGTGCTGTGGATCCTGTTGGCGGTGCCGCACTTGCTTATGTACTGAGCCGGATCCGCTACGGTGGCTCGGTCGCGCTCAGTGGTCTTACAGGCGGCAGCGATTTCGCCGCTACGGTGTTCCCGTTTATTTTGCGGGGCGTTAATGTGTTGGGGATTGACTCTGTGTATTACCCGGCAGCGCCTAGGCAGCAGCTTTGGGAGCGAATGGCTACCGAGCTGAAGCCGGCGGGCCTGGAGAAGACCGTCTATAAAGAAGTAGGACTGAACGGCGTTGTGGATGCGGCTCAAGAGGTGTTGGACGGACAAGTCCGCGGTCGCATTCTCGTCAAGTTGTAAGGGAGTTGAAGTAGATGAAAATGAGAGTATCCGCTGTGCAGTATCACTTGCATACGATCCGGAGCTTTGAGGAATTTGCCGCGCAGGTGGAGCATTATGTCAAATGCGCCCAGGAATTTGAGGCGGATTTTGTCTTATTTCCCGAGCTATTTACGACACAGCTGATGTCAATTGGCGACAACAACGGCAAGGCACTTCCGATTGAGGCCTTGCCTGCTTATACGCAGCAGTACCGTGCGCTTTTTCAAGGACTCGCCCGGCAAACAGGCATGCACTTGATCGGGGGCACACACATTACTGAGGAAGACGGCAAGCTTTACAATTCAGCGCATCTGTTCTATCCGGACGGGCGCATAGCTGAACAGAAAAAACTGCATATCACGCCAACCGAAGTGAAGGAATGGAACATGGGCGCCGGCGACAGCCTGCAGGTGTTCGATACGGACAAAGGGCGTATTGCGATTCTGGTGTGCTACGATGTGGAGTTCCCGGAAATTGTTAGAATGGCGAAGGCCCGCGGGGCGGATGTATTGTTCGCGCCATCCTGTACCGATGACAGGCATGGTTTTCATCGGGTGCGGTACACCTGTCATGCGCGTACGATCGAGAATCAGATTTATGTAGTGACAACGGGAACCGTCGGCGGGCTGCCGACCGTCGATTTCATGCGCGCTAACTTTGGCCAAGCGGCGGTCATTACACCTAACGATGTGCCGTTCCCCCCTAAGGGCATTCTGGCAGAAGGCGAGATCAACGATGACATGATCGTTACGGCTGATCTGGATCTGGAGCTGCTGTACCTTGTTCGCGAAAAAGGTTCTGTCACGACGTGGCGTGACCGCCGAACAGATATGTATACCGATTGGACGTAGCCGGATATGAGCGCGACAGAGAAATCACCTTACTATAAGCGCCTGTATGTGTTTGATGGCGATAAGCCGGTTGAAGCAATTATCCGCAATTATACGAGAAGTGATTTTCAAGGACTCATCCGCGTCCAGCAGGAAAGCTTCCCCCCGCCGTTTCCTTCCGAGCTGTGGTGGAATGAAGAGCAGCTGAATGAGCATGTCAGCCGGTTCCCGGAGGGAGCGCTTTGCGTGGAAATCGCCGGTGAAGTCGCTGGTTCTATCACGGGATTGCGTGTGAACTATGACCCTCAGCACGCCACGGACCATAGCTGGTCAACCTTGACCGACAACGGATATATCCGCAACCATCAGCATGAGGGGGATACGCTCTACATCGTTGATATTTGTATGCGCCCTGCTCATCGCAAGCTGGGTCTCGGGAAGTGGCTGATGCAGTCGATGTACGAAGTCGTCGTACAGCTGCAGCTCAAGCGGCTGCTTGGCGGCGGGCGAATGCCTGGCTACCACAAGGTTGCCGCGACGATGACGATCGAAGACTATGCGAAGGCGATTATTGCCGGACAGCTGAAAGATCCCGTCATCACGTTCCTGCTGCGCTGCGGGCGGACGCCGGTGCAAGTGGTTCCGCACTATTTGGACGATGAGGAGTCCGGTAACTATGCCATGCTGATGGAGTGGAGAAATCCGTTTATCCAGCATACCTAAGGAGGAGCATCACAAATGTGATGCTCTTCTTTTTTTAGTTACTGTATGGTTCGTGTTAACTTGCTTTGCTTCTTTTCGTTGAGAAATATTTAACAAGATTTCAACACTAAATAAAGTCGTTAGTAAGGATGAACCGCCATAGCTAATCAAAGGGAGGGTAATCCCGGTAAGTGGGATAACTCCAATTACTCCACCTATATTAATAAAAACTTGAAATCCAATCATGGTAACAATACCGACGCAAATGCGATAAGTGAAAATGTCATTAGAGAACTTACTAAAGTGATTGATAGAGCTGCGGTTTTAACTGTGTTTCTCATGAGAAATCGCTGCATTCTATGATGTATTATCCACAATATGGATTATATCAATTTTTATATTAAATCCCCATAAAATCCCAAAATATCGAAAAACGCTATTTTATTTAAAATGTTGGTTATTTGCGATTCAGCTCTATAGTGTGAGACAATCAAATAAAGAATCATAAGAAAACTGGTTGAATGAGAAGTGCAAATTAATGAATAGGAGTTGTCTTTTCATGGAATATCATAGAATATCTAACATTAGCGATCCGCTTTTTAAAAAAATGCACGAATTAATGCAAATCGTTTTTCCGGCAGAGGAAGTTCTGGAATATGATCTATGGAAAGAGCCGCTTGAGGATCCGGGCATCCGCGTGTTTGTGGCCGTGCATGAGGGCAAAGTCGTTGGCGCGACGGAATACCGGTACTATGACGATTTCCAAGTGGCGATGACGGACTTTACGATTATTGGCCAGGCCGGACTCGGGATCGGCAGATACCTGGCCCGCAAGCGTTGGGACGATCTCCAGGCGCTGGCAGCGGCATCAGGCAAGCCGATGCTCGGCATGTTCGCGGAGATCTATGATCCTTACCGGGTCCAAGACCACGCCTTTGGCGGCGTCAAACCGATGGACCCGTACGTGCGCCGCGAGGTGCTGTCCCACCTCGGGTATAAACGGCTGGATTTCGGCTACGTCCATCCATCCTGGGAAAACAACGGGGAAGCGGTCGAGGTCCTCGACCTCTGCTTCCTGCCGACGGACGAGGAGCGCGCGAGCGTTCCTGCGCAGCTCATCGTCGACTTCCTCACGCGTTATTATGCCGTGCTGGCGAACAAGCCGGCCCAGTGGCACGCGATGGTGGAAGCGTTGAAGCAACGCGAGACCGTGGCGCTGCAGCCGATTTAACAGATGAGCCGCCGACTACTTCGACAGTCGGCGGTTTTTTTTGCATGCGAAACTTTAGGTAAAATGATTATTTCGCTAACCGCCGGAACGAACAGACAAGTATAATAAGGTCAGAGCATCATTTCACCATTTATGTATGAATCGGGGGATAATCAAATGAAACAAGGCCTATACCCTGTCGCAGGCATGTCCGCTCAAGAGCTGGAAGCTGTTCGTGAGCTGTGGCGTGTGTGCAATGAAGCGGAGCAGATTGATATCAAGCTCAACTGGAGCACATTGTCGAGCCGTCCGGCGGGCATTACTAACGACTTTTTATATTACGAGAACGATCGGGTTGTCGGGTTTATAGGGATATACAGCTTTTTATCGACGGAGGTCGAAATTAGCGGGATGGTGCATCCTGAAGCGAGGCGGAAAGGCATTTTCAGCCAACTGGTTCAGACAGCTTTAGAAGAATGCAAGCGCAGGACAATTCCCAAGGCTATTTTCATTAATGAGCGGGCGTCTGTGAGCGGTAAAGCTTTTCTGATTCAACTTGGGGCGCGCTACAGCTTTTCGGAGTATGTGATGGAGCTGCAGGAAGCAGAGGGTGCGGTGTTCCCGGCCCATGCAGACATCAGGCTGCGGGCGGCGGCCAATGAGGATGTAGAGCTGCTCGTTAAGCTGAACACCTCTGGCTTTGCGATGCCTGAAGACGACGCGCGCGAGTACGTGAAGCAGACGCTGGAAGGGGACAAGGAGCGCACCTGGATCGCCGAAACGGGCGAGGAGCGAGTGCCGGTCGGCAAAATCGGCGCTTTAGTCGAAGCGGATGGCCGGGCGTTTATTTACGGCTTTTGCGTGCTGCCTGAATACCGGAGCAAAGGGCTGGGACGCCAAATTCTGCGTCATACGATCGATCTCTTAAAAGAGCGGGAACAAGCCAAGACTGTGAAGCTGGAAGTCGCCGTTGAAAATGAAAAAGCGCTGGGCTTGTATCAATCCTGCGGCTTTCAAGTGCTGAATGCAAACGATTATTATGAATTGTTGTTGTAAAGAGAAGGAGGGTGGCCCGATTGGCTAAAACAGCATGTATCGCCGGCGCGAGCGGACTCGTTGGCGGGGAATTACTGAAGCAAGCGCTGACGTTGGGTGACTACAGTCAGATTACAGTGCTGGTGCGCAAGGAGCTGCCGATCCGTCATCCGAAACTGCGGCAAGCCGTCGTTGATTACGAGAGGCTGGATGAATACCGCGATCTTCTGGGCGCGGATGATGTCTTTTGCTGTCTGGGCACGACGATTAAGGTCGCCAAGACCCGGGAGGCGTTCGAGCTCGTCGACCGCCACTACCCGCTGGCGCTGGCGCAACTCGCGAAGGAACAGGACTGTGCCCGCTATTTGGTCATTTCCGCGATGGGAGCGAACCCGCAATCGGGTATCTTTTATAATCGGGTCAAGGGGACGCTCGAAGCTGAGCTGCGTGAGTTGCGCCTGCCTGAGCTGCATCTATTCCGCCCGTCGCTGCTGCTCGGTGACCGAGGCGAATTCCGCTTCGGCGAAAAGCTCGGCGCCGCTCTCATGCGGGCGACGGCGTTCGCGATGGCCGGGCCGCTGCGCCCGTACAAGGCAATTCATGCCCGGACGGTTGCTTCGGCAATGCTCCGTGCAGCACGCAGCAGCGTCCCCGGGACCCACGTATACGCATCCAACCGTATTGCAGAGCTTGGGGATACCCGCCGCCACTAGCAGTTCCGAGTCCAGTGATCTAGTGAAAAATAAGCTCGGAAGAGCTGCTAATAATGGTGCCGATATTTTTACCTTCGCAGATTTCTTTCATCGAGTCCGGTTTATCGAAATTGAACACATGGATCGGGATGTGGTAATCCCTGGCAAGGATGAAGGCGGACTGATCCATGACCTTCAAGTCTTTTTGAATCACATCGTTATAATGCAGCGATTTATACTGCTGTGCATCCTTGTGATGCTTCGGGTCCTGGTTGAAGACGCCGTCTACGCCATGCTTGGCGACCAGAATGGCTTCGCAATTCACTTCAATCGCCCGCTGCACGGAAGGATAATCCGTCGTCACAAAGGGCTGGCCGTTGCCGCCGGCAAAGATGACAATGTACCCTTTTTTCAAATGCTGAATCGCTCGCAGACGGATGAATGGCTCTGCCACTGAGGCAATCGGAATGGCGGTCATCACACGCACTTCCGTATCGGTCTTGGCTTTGAGCACGCCGCGCAGCATTAAACTGTTGATGACCGTCGCCAGGGTACCAATATTGTCAGCCTCCGCTTTTTCGATGCCCCAGCTTTCCCCCATATTGCCGCGAAAAATATTGCCACCACCAATAACTACGCACACTTCCACGCCGAGACTGACGACCGTCATAATTTCATTCGCGATATGATCCAGCTGTCTAGGATCAAACCCGAACTCATTTTCCCCGGCGACAGCACCTCCGCTTAGCTTGATAAGTACCCTTTTATACCGCATGATTCCCAGCTCTCCTCTCGACTCGACAATAAAAAAACACTAAAGCAATAAATGCTCTAGTGTTTCAAAAATGGAAATAGGAAAACGCTGAATCCGAATCGCTGAACGCGTCTTGACAGCAGCTCTCATACTCCCACACCTTTCCACGCAGATTAGTTGTATTTTACCCAAAATGTGGAAGGAGTGCAACTCCTATTTATGTTCAGGCACGCGGATGTGGACAATGAGCCCAACGATGACAAGAATGAGCAAGGAGCCGAGCGCGGTGCGGCTGGCGATATTGCCGGAAGAGGCTAGCGCCCACGTGATGGTACCGTACAAGGCAGGCCCTACAATCGAAGACACTTTGCCGGAAAAAGCGAACAAGCCGAAGAATTGCCCCCGCTTATCCTCCGGTGTGAGGGCGACGATTAAGGTGCGCGAGGTGACCCACATGGCGCCCATCGACACGCCGTACAGGCTGCCGGCGATCCAGAACAGGCTTTTGCTCGTGGTGAGCGAAGCGATTGAGATCGCGATAATGAGGATGACTGCGACGGCGCTGACGGCCTTTTTGGGGCCGATGGCTCTTGTCACATAGCCGAATAAGAAAGAGCCGATAATGCTGGAAACGGTCGAGACCAGATAGAGTAAAATAAACTGGTTTGTGTTGAAGTCCATCACCGTATTCGCATAGACCGCCATCACGGCAATAGCCGTTGCAATCGCATCGTTAAAGAAGAAGTAAGCAATCATGAAGAGGAAAGCGGACCGGTAGTTGCGCGCTTCCTTGAACGTATTCCAGATCTCGCGATAACCGCTGAGCAGCGATTTTTGTTCGTCGGCGGCTGCGGCTTTGGCAGGGCGTTCTTTGTACAATAGCATGATTGGCAGTGAGAATAGGAGAAAGAGCAGTGCGCTTGGAATGAACGTATTTTCATAATGCTTGCCTTGGATGAGCGGATAGACCACCAGCCCGACCAGTGTGCCGATATATCCGACCGCAACGCCAACACCGGAAATAATGGGGAGTTCGCGTGAATTGCCCAAGTCGGAAATCATCGAATCATAGAAGATGAGACTGGAGTTGTAGAAAAACTTGGCGATCATGAAAAAGAAAATAACGCCGATCATCGCGACATTCAGCCCCATCCACTGCTGGTCGGTATGCCAAAGGGAGGAGACGCCCATGAGCAGAGTAGCTGCAATGCAAATGAGTGTAAAAGGGACGAGATAGGCTTTCTTCTTCCCCGTTCGATCGATCCAGACGCCGAATAGCGGGGAGAGCAGGACAAGGAAAAAACCGGAAATGGCATTGGAGTACGTGATGAATGTGCTGGCGATCTGTTTCATTTCCTCACTTTTGCCCAGCGTTTCGCTTAAGTAAAAAGGGTAAAACACAGTTACAATATTAGACGAGAAAATGGTGTTGGCAAAATCGTACATCGCCCATGCGAAGATCGGCAATGAAAAAAACAATGTCCATACATTTCGGGCCTGTGCCGGATTGGTAGCGGATTCAAGCTGCGCCATGCGATTCCCACCTTTCTTGAGTTCGCTTCATGTTCCTAAAGTATATTGGCTATTGATTGAGGAAATCCCTTCGCTTTACAGGAAAAATAAATGCATGCTGCGGCTAATTACCAAAGAGGCTGCCCCAGCCAGTCATCGCTGATGACATAGCCTGAAGCAGCCTTTTGATCATGCCTATAATTCGACCCATTCGCGCCGAAGGGTGAACAGATCGCGCAGCTCATCCGTGGAAAGCTCGGTAATCCAATTCTCACCGGTCCCGACAATTTGCTGGCTCAGTCCGAGCTTGCGCTCGATCATTTCATCGATGCGCTCCTCCAGGGTGCCGAGCGTGACAAACTTGTGCACCTGCACATGGCGCGTCTGTCCGATCCGGAAGGCGCGGTCGGTCGCCTGGTTCTCGACGGCGGGGTTCCACCAGCGATCGTAGTGGAATACATGATTCGCCGCCGTCAGGTTGAGCCCGATGCCGCCGGCCTTCAGCGATAGGATGAACACCGACCGCTGCTCCGCCGCCGGCAGGCTGCTGTTCTGGAAGTGCGCGATCATCTCGTCGCGCGTTGCCTTGGGCGTGCCTCCGTGCAGGAACAGCACGGATTCGCCCAGCTCCTGCTGCAGTACATGCTGCAGCAGGCTGCCCGTCTCGACAAATTGCGTGAAAATCAAGCATTTGTCGCCTTCCTGGCGGAGCTCCTGCACCATCTCGAGCAGCCGCTCCAGTTTGTTCGAACGCCCCATCCAAGGCGCACCCGGTCCTTCTTTGAGCAGCAGGGAGGGATGGTTGCACACCTGCTTGAGCTTCGTCAACGCCGCGAGGATCAGCCCGCGACGCTCCATGGCCGATAGCTTATCGAGCCGATCGAACATGTCCTGAATGTAATTTTCGTATAAGGAGCCCTGCTCGGCGGTCAGCGAAATAAATGTTTTCGACTCATTTTTCTCCGGCAAATCGAGCTGAATAGCGGGATCGTTCTTCACCCGGCGCAGCAGGAACGGACGAATCAACCGCTGCACCTTGCTGATGATCTCGCTATCTTGAGTCCGTTCGATGGCCGTCACGTACCGGTGAGTAAACTCGCGAACGGTGCCCAGGTAGCCCGGGTTGGCAAAGTCAAAGATCGACCACAGCTCGGTGAGCCTGTTCTCGATCGGCGTCCCTGTTAAGGCAATGCGGTGGTAGCCGTCCAGACGCCGGATGGCGGATGCCTGCTTGGTATAAGCGTTTTTTATATTTTGCGCTTCATCCAGACAGATGGAGTTCCACATAACGGTGGATAACTCAGCTTCGTCCAGATGCGAAAGTGTGTAAGAAGTCAGTACGAGATCGGAACGATCCACAGTTTCTTTGAAGGCCGGCCCTTTTAAGCGCTGAGGCCCGTAATGCAGATGCACCTTCAGCGAAGGCGCAAAGCGTTTGAGCTCCATCTGCCAGTTGCCGAGCACGGAAGTCGGACAGATGAGCAGCGACGGTGACTCCGGCCGCTCCTGTTCTTTGACGGTGAGCAGGTAGGTGATCCATTGGATCGTTTTACCAAGACCCATGTCATCGGCCAGACAGCCGCCAAGGCCGAACCGGCGCAAAAATAGCATCCACGAGATGCCATCCACCTGATAATGGCGGAGCGAGCCCTGGAAGCTGGGCGGCGGCTGGATAAGCGGGATCGACTCCGCTTGGGTAAGCTGATCAATCATGTGGCGAAGCTGCTCGTTCAGCTCCACCTCCATGTCGAGGTAACGCAGTGCGTCCGGATCATCTTCCGGGGGCAGCAGGCCGCCGGCGTCACCGGCAAAATGCAGCTCCAGCACGTCGCGGAAGGACAGTCCGTTCTTCTTCTGCACCTGCTTCATGATCTGCTCGACTTGCGCCATGAATTGCGGGTCCAGCTGAATCCAGTTGCCACGAATCTGAATAAGCTTACGCTTCTCTTCCAGCAGCTGACGGAACTCCTCTTCCGTCAGCTCGATGTCGCCTACGGCTAGCTTCCAGTCGAACTGCATCAGCTGCTGCAGGCCGAACATCGTCTCCCGTCCGGAACCGACGGAAGATTTGATCTTCGCGCGCAGCTTCGGCCGCTGCTTGCGGATGCGGTCCCACCAGGCCGGGAGGAAGACGCTCGTTCCGGCCTCCACAAGCCGCACGCTTCCCTCTGCGAGGAAGCGCCAAGCCTCCTCCTCCGTCAATGTCTGACGGAGGGCCGGCTCTTCTGCATCCGTGCCGAGCCACGGCAGGATGCGCGTCCATTTGGCCGCGTCGCGCTGCACGCGGCCGATCTCCGGCAGCCACGCCTCCGGCAAGGGCTGCTCGCCCGGCACGGGCGTGCCGTCCGGCGTCACCGTGCGGAGCACGTCCGGTGACAGCCGGTCCTGCAGCACGACGCGGAGCCGCCAGCCGAGGCTCTGCGCCTGGTCGGGCTCGACGAGCTGCACGCAGGTGCGCATCGGCGTCCGGTCCTGCCGCCAGCCGATGGCGACGAGCCAGTCTTCCTCGTCAAGCCAGATGCCGACGTCGGACTCGCCGCGGCGCATCAATGGATAAGCGGCTTCGAGCTTGCGCAGCGTGCCCTTCATGACGCCGTCCTCGTCGACCCATTCCGGAATGAGCGCGTGGATCCAGCGCGACACTGTCGGTGTCTCCAACGCCTGCAGCTCTTCAGGGAGCTGGAGCTTCCAGCCGATCTCACCCGTCTTCCATTTGTCATAATCGGGCATAAAGCGTCCGGTCGCCAATGCTTCCCTGATCGCAGGCGCGAGCTTTATCAGATTTGCGCATTCGCTATCCCAGTGGAGCTTTATGTGCTGCACCGGCTGCGGATCGTGGAAGTAGTCCAGCGCTTCGAGCGGCTGAAGTTCGATGCCTTCGCGATTTTGCCATTCGCTTGGTTCCAGGAAGGTACCGTAGAAGGAGGCGCGATGCCAGGCGAACAGCATATTTTTCAAATCCAGAGCATCCCAGATGCCGCCGTTCTCGCGGGTGCCCCATAAAAACAATGAACCATTAGGTACAGAGCTAACGTGAACCGTCAGCGCGCTGGTTTCGATCATCGAATCCATTTTCCTTTCTTCAGCTCTTCTTGGAAAGCGCGCAAGCGTGAGAATTTATCGGAAAGCCGGTACACGTAGTGCTCCCAGCGATCAGCTTGATCCAGCTGTTTGTAGAGCGCGTGCAGCTTTTTGAGCAGTCGGGTGGCGGTCTTGTAAGAAGCCCGATTCCGCTCTTGTACGGCTCGCTCGGCAGCCTGATGATAGAGCGGCAGCAGCAGCGCGGCATCGTGATCCTCGATGGTCCGCAGCTCCATCGCATACAGGTTGAGCGGCGAAATCCGGTTCGCCAGCTGCAGATCGACCCATTGCCGATAGCGCTTCGTTTGCAGCAAGTAGGCTGTGTAGTAGTAGTAAGAGCGGGGCAGCAAAGACTCCATAACCTGCACCCATTCGCTGTCCGTCGCCAGATGCTTGGTTGTATCCAGCCAATACTGACAAAACGCCCGGAAATCGTCATGATTGGCCGCCGCAATCGGCGTTAACAGCCAGCGCAGCCAGACTAGTGTGTCTTCCCAGCTCTGTTCATTGTAGTAAAGATTGAGATACAGGAAGAAGTCTCTGGCATTCGGATTGGCGATCTGATTCAGGCGCTTGAAGGCGTCTGCCGTATTTCCCCGGATAATATCAAAATGCGCTCTGGCGAGAATCAGGGTATCCTTTTTGCGCGCGAGCGTCTCTTTTTTGGCCAGAAGCTGATCCAGACGGGCGATTTCCTCTTGCCCGATTCCTTCATATCCGTCCATCCTCCACCATAGAAAACGGTAGATGAACAGCCAGTCGACCGGACTGTCCTTGCCTTGCAGCGCGAGGTCGCTGAGCATTTTCATCGTGGCTTGCCAAGCCTTCGTTTCAGCGGTATAAGAGCCTTTGATGTCCATGCGCTCTACGAATTCGACATACTTGTCTTCACAATTTTTCGCAGCGACATTGCAGCCGTTCTCATGGTAATAAGACAAGTAGGAACTCTTGGTATCTTGATAAAATTGTTCGATTTTGCGCATCATGAACAGCGCGATATGCAGCATATACAGTTCTTTCACTGAAGTGCGCCAATTGGCTGCAAAACCAGGCAATGATTCTAATGCGGAGTCATAAAACGTTTCAATTGAATGCTGGTGTGAAATGGAGAAACCGTGGAACCTTCCTTCAAAAAAACGGTGCCATTCCACAGGCGCAGCATTCTCCTGAGGTACATTCGGGTTGGATGCCTTGCGTTCCGATGGTAGCGGGGCTCCGCGAACCGTCTTTTTCCGGGTATGAATCGCTTGCTTGAGCTGCTGCAAGAGCAGCTCCGGGCGGCCATAAGGCGCATACAAGCTGAAAAAAGCCGCAGCCATATGTTGGCAATAACCGTTATAGTCGCAACTGCAAGAGCTCTGCGTGAAATCTTCGAGGTTCAGCACGGCCTCGTAAACCTTATCGTGTGCGACGGACGCATGGATGCTTAAGCCGACCAAATCCATATCGCCCACGCGGTTCTTATGATAATCCTCCCAGCCTCGTTCCAACTGCTGAGCATCGTAATGATGCTGAACTTGCTTCATTAAGTAGTTCATTCGATTTTTGGGAATCTGCAGTTTCAGCATGATGGCTATCCTACCTCCGAGCGGTGCATTCCTTCTTCCATAGTAACAGATTTTTTCCGAAATTGCCCATTTCCATAGTGTATGCCAAAGGCAATATTTTTATAAGGGGAATAGGTACTTATCTCTGCTTTTCTGACCATAATGTGATAAAGTGAACTTAGAGGCATCGAAAGGAGATCTGCGGCATGGGGATTAAATTTGGCAGAGAGTATAAGGATATCGTTGCTGATTTCATGCGCGGTATCGCATTAGTGGACGGTTACTACGATTTATTTGAAATGTCGGAGGAAGAATGGCAGGAGCTGACGCCGGAGGAGCAAGAGGAATGCCTGCGGACGCTGGCTGACGATATTTTTTACGGATTGGGGAGTACCCCGGTCATTCAGGTCGGACTGGGAACAGTTCGCCACGACCCTGCCAATCACGTGCTTAAAGTGCATGACGGGGAGAAGCTGGTGTCTGTGATTTATTTGGTCTGACGTTGTCTGTGCGCAAGTAAGTATAGAAAGGTGTTCACAAGTTATGCTTTCTGAAGCTAGAAAGGTTTTACAGCATGTTTACGGCTATCCGGAGTTCCGGGAAGGCCAAAAAAATATTATTACCAACCTCTTGCAGGGGCGGGATACGCTCGGAATTATGCCGACCGGGGGCGGGAAGTCCATTTGTTACCAGGTCCCGGCCCTGCTTATGGAGGGCGTGACGCTTGTCATCTCACCGCTCATCTCCTTAATGAAGGATCAGGTGGATGCGCTGGCGAGTTTGGGTGTTCCGGCGACGTTCATCAACAGCACGCTGGAGAGCAGAGAGGTCGAACAGCGTCTGCAGGGTGCCATGCAGGGCAAATACAAGCTGCTGTACATAGCGCCTGAGCGGCTGGAATCCGAACGGTTCCGGGCGCGGATGCATGCGCTTAAGCTGCCGTTCGTCGCGATTGATGAGGCGCACTGCGTCTCGCAGTGGGGGCACGATTTCCGCCCCAGCTACGTGTCCATTGCGCCGTTCATCCGCGATCTGCCGCATCGCCCGATTGTGGCGGCCTTTACGGCGACGGCCACGACCGAAGTGACGGAGGACATCGCGCGTTTGCTGGAGCTGGACGAGGCGGGTATTTTCGTCAACGGCTTCAGCCGGGATAATTTGGAGCTGACGATCCTTCGCGGTGAGAACAAGAAGGACTACATCCAGGCTTATGTGAAGGAGCATACCCATCAGCCAGGCATTATTTATGCCGCTACGCGGAAGGATGTGGAGGATCTTTACGAGCTATTGCGCAAAAAAGGCTATGCCGCCGGGAAATATCACGCCGGTCTGACCGATGAAGAGCGTTCCTATATGCAGGAGGCATTCCTGTACGACGATATTCGCGTGATGATTGCGACGAACGCTTTTGGTATGGGTATTGATAAGTCCAACGTGCGATATGTCATTCATTACAATATGCCGAAAAATATGGAGGCGTACTACCAGGAAGCCGGACGTGCAGGACGGGACGGGGAACCTTCGGAATGTATTCTGCTGTTCAGCGCGCAGGACATTATGACCCAGAAGTTCCTCATCGAGCAGAACCAGCTTGCGCCGGAGCGCAAAGCCAACGAATATAAGAAGCTGCAAACGATGATCGATTACTGCTATTCGCCAAGATGTTTGCGTAACGTGATTTTGCACTATTTCGGCGAGACCAACCGCGAGGATACTTGCGGCAATTGCAGCTCTTGCAAGGATGACCGCGATACCGTGGACATTACAGTGGAAGCGCAAAAAATCTTCTCCTGCATCCGCCGCATGCAAGAACGATTCGGCATTTCTATGATTGCGTCTGTGCTCAAAGGCTCCAAAGCGAAGAAGGTGCTCGAATACCGCTTCGACAAGCTGCCGACCTACGGGATTATGCGCGATTTGCCGGAGAAGGAAATATCCGATCTTATAAATGTTTTGATCTCGGAAGGATACCTGGCCTTATCTGATGGTCAATACCCGGTTGTGAAGCTGCTGCAGCCGGCAGCCGATGTGCTGCAAGGCAAGCTGCAAGTGTTCCAGAAGGTGCGCAAGCAGCAGGTGAAGGCTGCCGCCATCGACAACACTTTGTTCGAGCAGCTGCGCCTCTTACGCCGGGAAATTGCACAGAAGGAAAAGGTACCGCCGTATATTATTTTTGCGGACAGCACGCTGCGTGAGATGAGCGAGATTTGTCCGACAACTGCAGCCGGCATGTTGAAGATTAAAGGTGTCGGCGAAGTGAAATTCCGCAACTACGGCATGCCGTTCCTGGAGCTGCTGCGCACTTACGCAGGTGAAAGTGAGGTTGGCGCCGCCGCTTACGAGTACGAATAAGCGCAGGTTTATGCTTGCGGAGGAGGGTTCGCATGAAATTGACGACCGCTAAGATCGAGGAGCGACTGGCGGAGAAAGCCGTCGCTGCCTGGAAGACGGACGACCATAAGTGGATCGTGCGCAAGTACCGGTTTAGCGAATTTTTGCAAGGGATCGCCTTTGTTAATGAGGTGGCTCGCCTGGCTGAGGCGAACAACCATCATCCGATGATCGCGATTGATTACAAAATGGTCACGCTGCGCCTCACCTCCTGGCATGCAGGGGGCTTGACCGAGCTGGATTTCAGTCTGGCGGCTCAGTTCGAAGCGGCGTACAGCCGTATTTAACTTGTCTCGCCGGAGGCGGAAGCCGATGGGTCGTACACCATGCAGTGGAACAGGGCTTTGCCTGTAGGCGTCATTTTCTCGTAAGTATCCGTAATGTGGAAGCCGGTGCGCTCATAGGCACGAATGGCACGCGTGTTCCAGGTGAGCACCTCCAGATCGATTTCGTTCTGCGGTGCCCGGCGCGCAGCCTCCTGGACAAGCAGCTTGACGAAGGACACGCCCCGGCCTTTTCCGGTGCCCCGCACAGCGCTTTGCCCGCATAATGCAGGGTGAAGGCCAAGCCCGAGGCGTGTGACGCCGACAATGGGGAAGAACTGCACGAATCCGACCAGCTTAGCGTCCTCATCCAAGACAGCCGCGTACTGTTGTTCTCGGATATGGGGATCGGCGAATTCTATTTTCTCCCGCTGCATGCTCTCCCAGTCTGGCCAATTATAGATGTCATAGGGCGACGGATAGCGCCATTCGCACAGTGCCTGTGCATGCGCCAATGTAAGCGGGCATACATGCCATGGCATGGTTGTTGTAAAAAGCAAACGTGTCACCTTTTCCTTTCAGGTTTAATTGCAGCTTCAGTTTGTATAGGTTCGTTGTACCATAATGGATTTGGGGAGATCAAATCGGGTCGGTTTGGTATTGTTATTTTATCTTATACATAGGCGGTGTTTGTGTAATGGGAAATATTGTTAAACAATCGTGGCTGCTCGAAAAATTGGGCGAAGCTCAACTCGTTATTGCGGATTGCCGTTTTGCGCTTGGACAGCCGAAATCCGGCCGTGAACAGTACGACAAAGACCATATTCCTGGTGCGGTATATGTTGATTTGGAAGCGGACATGTCCGGTGCGATTATGGCGCACGGCGGTCGTCATCCACTGCCTGATCTGGGCGGTTTTTCGATACGTATGGGGCAGCTGGGTATTGACGCGACAACGACGGTCGTCGCTTACGATGATCAGGGCGGGGCGATGGCCTCCCGTCTATGGTGGATGTTAAAGTTCCTCGGGCACAGCCAGGTGTATGTGCTCGATCAAGGATATGCGGCGTGGAAGGCAGCCGGACACCCGGTAACGGACGAAGTCCAGATGCCTGAATCGCGCACGTTCTCGCCGAAGGTGCACCGTTCCATGCTGGCTAGCATGGATGAGGTGAAGGATAAGCTCGGCCGTACGGGCACGGTGCTGGTTGACTCCCGTGAGGAGCGCCGCTACCTCGGGCTGGAAGAGCCGATTGATAAAGCCGCCGGGCATATTCCAGGTGCGCGCAACTACTTCTGGAAAGGCGTGCTCGACGAGTCTGGCGCATGGCGCAGCCCTGCTGAGCAAGAGGGCCATTTTGCCGGTTTACGTGATGCGGAGGAAATTATCGTCTACTGCGGATCCGGCGTGACGGCGTGCCCGAATGTGCTCGCTCTGACGGAAGCGGGCTTTGCTAACGTAAAGCTCTATAGCGGAAGCTGGAGCGACTGGATCAGTTGGGAAGACAACTCGATCGCGACGGGTGAGGAGTAATAAGCTAGGACTTTTTTACTAACTAAGCCCCAACGCATAAACAAGCAGCAAACCAATTGGAAATAGCAAAATTCCAATGGGGATAGGCACTCTCTTTTCTGATAGTTTTAGTGTATCTGATAATAATTCCAAGCAAGCAACACCCAAGCTAGAAATGATTAAGCTTCCAAGAAGACCAAAATAGGCGGATTTAAAAGTTAGACTGCAGACACAGATGAAAAAAATGAAGTTTAGCGGATATTTGAGCTTCAAATTTTTTATCACCTTCCTTTCCGTCGTGACACACGAATTGCATTATTGTAACATTTCAAGGGCTACAACAGGCTGCCTAAGGCGGGTTGTTGTAGCTCTTTTTGACTTTTAGCATCCGTGAGCGCTAGTCGTATTAAAATCAATTTAAATCACTCCAGAACTCAACAAAAAAAACCGATAATATGGTAGGATCAAACTATTGATAGATTTACGGATTTCCCGGGAATCGATCTTGGGTGGGGGGAATAGAGTGCGAAAGTTAAAAGTTTTCATATCCGTATGTATCCTGTCGACAACACTGCCAACTTCGGTGTTAGCGGGCTACACACTCGATAGGGATAATAACGGCGTTGACATCCAGGATGTCGTGCGGGCCTTACAAGATAGTCAGGCAGCTGCTGCCATAACCGGTAAGAGCTCGTTCGATAAAGCAGACGTGCAAAATCTGCTCAGTCAAATCCAACCGTTGAGCCAGCGGGCTATTAAAGGGACGATTACAGGCTATGTGCAGGATAAAACAGGGAGAGCCGTGGCAGGGGCAGAAGTAGCAATAGTCGACTCGAGCTTAAATGTACAAACGGATGCGTCCGGCAAATTTGAATTTACAAATGTTCCAGCTATGTACCAGGCCAAGGTTCGTGTGCATAAAGCCGGTTACACCGATGCATTTTCTGATGCTTTTAACATATTGCCGGGGAATTCCCGCGCACTTGGCTCTATTGCATTAACGAATGTACAGGCCATCGGTTCCGTTGCCGGGCACGTGTTTACGACAGATCAGCAGCCTTTGGACGCAGCGCTTGTTACCCTGAATAGTACAACCGATACACGGAGTGCGCGAACGGATACGAGGGGGTATTTCTATCTGGATGCTGTGCCTACAGGCGATTGGAGCGTTACAGTCACTAAAGATACTTATTTAGGCGTGACTCTGCCATTGACCGTAACGGCGAACAGCCTGGTCACCATGCCCAGCGTCTACTTGGGGAAAGAGGTTAATCCCCAGCCGCGAGGCAGCATCGTAGGTCTCGTGAAGTCGGATTCGGATCAGCCCCTGCAAGGGGCTCAGGTTAGCGTCACGGGCACGACGTATCGGGCTTCTACGGATTCGAACGGTGCGTTTGTACTCACTGGAATACCGTACGGTGTGGTCGGTTTGGACATTGCACTGGACGGTTATCAGACTGCGCATATTTCGGAGGTGTCCGTCACTGCCAATACGTATAATACGGGCACGACGAGACTATTCGCTCAAGGTACACTAGCCGGAGGTGTAACTGGCGATGTACGGGATAGCGAGGGCGTTCTATCGAACGTCAGTGTCCATCTAGAAGCAGTTGATGGCAGCTATTCTAAAACGATCTTAACGGATGCTAACGGATCGTATGATTTTACACGGGTTCCGCCAAATAAGGCTTACACGATCTCGGTTATATATGCGGGCTATGTTTTATACCCAATGCAGGCATTCATGGTCAATCAGGGGCAGTCCACGGTGAAAAGCCTCTTACTACAGCAAGGGGCTGCTGTCAGTACGGAACATGAGCTGCTGGATGCGCTTGCTGATCCGACAGTTCCATACATTTTGCTTTTGAACGATATTCATTTAACTTTGCCATACGCTTTTAACCGGATTGTGCAGCTTCGGGGAATCAGCGGTGCTCATACACAATTGACGGCGCCAAGCTTTACTATTGATGCGGGCGGTTCTATGCCAAACGTAAGCTTCGGTGATATAGATATGTATTCTGATGTGGGTAATGACGAAAACAACCTGCAGGCTGCACTCGGCAGCTTCCTGGGAACAATCAGGGTCAGCGGGTTTGCGGGATATTCAGGTATGATCGAAAGGGTGAATTCGGGAAATTATTTCATCTCCGGGGAGGGAAGCGACCTTACGGCATATGTGAAAGATGCTCAGGGTCTGCTTGGAGCCTTGTCGAATGCTAGTGTTGCACAGATCTATGTGGCCCGTGATATTACTGTCCATGACAACGTCATATTCCCGGATCGTCCACTTCAACTGATTAGCCAGACACAAAAAGTGCTAACCACGAACGAGTACACGCATGGAGATCAGCTGCATCTATCCAACGTCAGATTGCTGCCGGATTCGGCACCTCCACAGCTGTCCGGTGTTACAACCGGCATCGTAGAACTTGTTTCGCAGGAGATTAAGGCAACCTCCAACGAGTCGGCCACCCTGTACTTAGTACCGGAAGGGACACCATCTAACGCTGGAGACATTACAGCGCATTACGTTGCAACCAAACAAGCAGTGAATGGGGAAGAAGCCTCAATAAACTTGTTAAACGTACCTCAAGGGGATTATGTGTTATATGCAATTAATGCTGCGGGCAGTATTTCGGAACCTTCTGCTGCCATTAACGTGCGCAAATCGGTCGCAAATGCATTGTTAACCATTCGGTATGGTCTACAAATTGCCAACATGGTCGATGTTACAAAATACGATTATGAGAGGGCAGGCCTTCATAGTCTGTACAACGAGCAGCTCGACTTGTACGGATTTGCACTTAACATGGATAAGGATGGGTTATTATCGGTTGTAAATGACCATGACTTTGTTGATAAGATGCAGATGTGGGTAGATATAGCCAACGAAACGCCGATTATTCAGCGTGCATTCATGTCCGGATTCTTTTCTGAACTCAGTAACTTTGATTGGTCCACTCTTAATGCCAACGCCGAGAGCATTCTTGAGGTCTATAATTTGTCAGGGATTCACTCGACTTCACAGCTTTTTGCTGCGGAGTACTTGATGGAGCAGGCATATAAGCAAGGCAACTATAAGCTTCTCCCCAAGGCAGTTATCCAAAATGCTATTGACCGTTCGGTGCCAACGCCCGCACAATCAGGCTGGACCGGCGACCCTGTGCCCCTGGGGACTGGAACGAAGCAGGTAGCCCTTAGCCTAAACCTCAGAAACGCAAATGGAGACTCATTGAAAGGTTATACGGCTGACGACTTCACGGTTATGGTCGGTCAGGAACAACTGTCATTGAGCAATGTGGGGTTTTTCCCGTCGTTTGCATATGATGATAGCAGTGGAGCCTACCGGATTGTGTTCCAGGGTAGCGGGGATTCGGCAACTTATGTGCTATCCAATCTCTCGCTTCAAGGAACTGTCATCCAGGAGGGGACGCTGAATGTAACGACGCCGGAAAGTGATCATTCGACGGGGTACGCAGCCCAGATTGTGAGCCAGCATTTGAAGGCTGACGGCTCGAACGTGGCAGTGACTTTCCGAATCGCAAGCCCAGGCGGGGAAGGGACTACAGGCCTTACCTCATCAGATGTCAAAGCCAAAGTAGGTGGAGAACCAAGAGGTATATATGACCCTGAAATGTTTGCAAACTTTACCGATCTCGGTGATGGTTTATATAGTTTCGAGGTGCTGGAGTCCGTCCTGGCAAGTCCAGTTGTGCTGGATAACTTAACGGCACGAGTCGACGGCTCGGATATTACCATCGCGATGACGTAGCGGATACGTACGGGCTTGTATTTAAGCAAAATGTAACGGGAGACGTGCGTAACTCCATAACTGTGCGCAATAGCACCGGCTATTTAAGTTGGTATGGTGCTTCATATACCGGCAATCACTACGAGCTATTCTACGAGCATACCTCCGAATACCCTGTCATTCTCTCGTATGCAGCTACTGCGACGGAGAAGCTGACCTACAGCGCTGACGGCTCGGTTGTGCCTGACTTTGAGATCATTTTTACATTCCCATTAGTATAAAAGAAGACAAGAGCCCGCCTTCGCTGAAGGCGGGCTCTTGTGGCTTACCAGCCAAAATTCATCGTCTTGCCGGTTTCGACGTATGTTTTCACATTGCTGAGAATCATTGGCCAGCTTTGTTTCGTGGATTCGTAGGAGGGGTGCTGCTCCGGCCATCGATCGTTAACTAGCGTGAGCCTCGTGCAAGTGCCTACCTTCTCCAGTGTTAGAGTGATTCTTGTCTCCAGCTCAGCGTGGTTCTCACGATAAGATGGACCGGGATGCTCCGTATAGCTCATACGCTGATTAGGCACAAACTCCAGCACGTTCCCGTATACATGAACCGTTGCGTCTCCGTCATTGCCCGGTCCTACATATTGATAGGGAGCTCCGATTTCAAAGGTCGATTGCAATGTGCTTCCGAAAAAAATAGCCTTTGTCCCCTCGGGAGAGATGAAAACTTGCCAAATGTTCTCTGGTGTTGCATTGATATACAATTCATACTTCAATTCGTCCATGATCTAACCTCCATGTATGAAACAGTATTTTCCAATTACCTGATCTTAATGTTACTATGATGATAGGAATAGGTATTGTAAAAACGCGACAAAACGAACGTATTTGGAGGAATGAAGATGAATCCAAACGATACTCCATCCAACAAAGGCATCTTGTATGCAGAAGCGGGTTTGCAGCGCTTCACACTCAAGAGAATCGAACCATCCGCGGACTTGGAGCCGTTCATTGAAAATTACTGGGTCGTGCGGTGGGATCTAAGGGATCAAGAGTCATTCTCGCAGACAATATTGTCTTATCCTAACGTAAACCTTTCTTTTGAACAGGAAAATGGAAAGCGTTTTAGCGGTGTATACGGTGTGCCGCAAACGACTTATACGCGCAATCTGCATGGCGAAGGCCGAGTGCTGGGCATCAAGTTTAAGCCAGGCGGATTCTACCCCTTTTGGCAGCAGCCTATTTCCTTATTGACGGGGCGGATCCTTAATTTTGAAGGTGCCTTTGGGATGAGTGCACAGCCATTGGAACATATGATGTTCGCACAGGATGATGATCATCGGATGGCCGACATTGCCGAAGGGTTCCTGTTGGAGCGGCTCCCTGAAACGGATCACAATGTTAAGCTGATTTGCCAAATGACAGAGGCCACAGTCACGCAGCGAAATATCACGAAGGTTGAAGACCTTGCCAGCCTATTCGATATGAATAAAAGAACACTACAGCGGCTGTTTAGCCGTTACGTCGGTGTTACTCCCAAATGGGTCATTCAGCGCTTCCGCCTTCAGGATGCCGCAGAACTGATGGAGCAGGGTGGACTGCCGGACTGGTCCAAGCTTTCACTGGATCTCGGCTATTACGATCAAGCTCACTTCATTAAAACGTTCAAGGCCATGATTGGCAAGTCGCCGGAACAATATGTCAAAGAAATAGGGCTGGCAACATCATAAGAAGATGTTTAAGTCTGCAGCAGACATTTACAAGGAGGAATGACAATGAATGACTTTGTAACATTCATTGATTTGAACACGGTTCGTGTCGAACGATTGCTGCCCGGTCCGATTGGGCGCATCTGGACGTATTTGACCGATTCGGAGATGCGGGGAACATGGCTGGCTGCGGGCGACATGGAGTTGCATGCGGGAGGCAGAGTGGAGCTGAAATTCATCCACAGCCAATTAAGCGACTATGCCGAGCCGATACCAGAGCGATACAGGCAGTTTGAACAAGGGCATACGAACTATGGCATCGTTACCCGTTGTGAGGAGCCATTCTTGCTTGGCTACACTTGGGGGAATGAGTCCGTTGACGCTTCGGAAGTGACTTATGAACTGATCCCAAGCGGTGAAGATGTGTTTCTTGTTTTGACTCATCGGCGGCTCTCCGGAGAACGTGAGGTTATGGCAAGTGTCGCCGCTGGATGGCATACCCACCTGGATATCCTTGGTGACCAGTTGAACGGACGTATGCGGCGGGCTTTTTGGTCGACACATGCTCTTATGGAAGCTGAATATGAAAAAAGGCTGAGTGCTCAAGCCTAATTTATCAGGTGTAGCGGAAGGGATAACTTCCGCTATTTGTTTTTTACATACCGTGATTCAATTCAACCGGTGATAGCATTTCAAAAAGACAGGATATAACCTTACGGATAGAAAGGCTTTCATCCATTTAGCGAATAAATAATGTTTCGGGTACGATGCGTATGTATTTTTCGATAAAAATGTGATAGTTTGCTTCCGCACTGGAGATTTCTTAGCATGAGCGTCTTTATGCGGCTGTCCGATTGTATCAAATCGAAGTTGCTCTTTTGCTAAGGCCAGAGCAATTTTTGAAATTAATAATTTAGCGGTACGGTAATTAATCCCTAACCATTCAGCGATTGAACTGACCGTATGACGATGGCCATCTTGTATCAGGATTTGTATAGCCCGGAACCATACCAATAATGACAGCTTGGACTTATGCATGATTGTTCCTGCGGTCAATGATATTTGAACCCTGCACTCTTTGCATTCCAATAAGTTACGAGTTTGAATCTTATAAAAAGTATTATTATCGCAATTGGGACAGCAAAAGCTGTTAGACCAGCGACTCTTCATTAAATACTCTTCACAATCCGCTTCTGAGCGGAACTCCATATGAATAGTATCAAACAAATTTAAATTCAAATCACTCACCTCACATTGAGGAACACATGTTCTTATATTTTATTATAAACTAACATATCTGAAATGTAAATCAAAAATTTCCATTTTAATCTATTTTTTTATTGTGACTGTACTATCCGTACTTCGCTATTTCTGTGACATCTACAAAGTGATTGGAGCGCTTACTCTGAGATTACTCCATCCGGATTTAAGGGAGATCTAGGTGTCTTGATCGAGTTTGTAGATATCACAGAAAATGCAATTCCGAAAACATACGGCGTCCATCGAGCGGTGCTATATATGTTGTTGCGTGGTACCGGGACGGCGCGGAATGCGCAGCATACAGCAAAAAGCTGCCCCCAGCATATTCGAATGCTTGAAGAGGCAGCTTCTAACTGAATTACACCTGCTATTAACGCGGGCAAAAGCCCGGATTTCGGCTGCACATCTCCCGGGTATAGGCCGGGTCCAGCTTGGCAAGCTCAGCGAAGTAGTTGCTCATCGCATGGTTGGCGGACAAGGAGCCTTTTTGGAAGCTCAGCTCATAACTCTTTTTCACATGAAGATAATGGTAGACTTCGTCCGTGCGGGGAGACTTGTAAATAACGGTAGGCAGCTGCGGGACAGCATCAAATTGGTTGTGAATGCGCTGCCGGTTGACAATGAGTTGGTTAAACTTACCTGCAAAGGCAGGGCTGCCGACACGGGGAGAGGCGTACGTATACACAATCGGCGAATTGAACCTGGTATTGGCTGCAGCATCAGCAGCGCATAATGTGGCAAGCCCGCCTCCTAGGCTGTGGCCGGTAATATATAGCTGTTTCGAAGCAGAGCGTTTGTTCAGCGCGGATAGAATGCTTTTTCGCATAGATCGGTAAATATTAAGAAAGCCTTCGTGCACCAATCCTCCATTACGGATATAAGGAAATGGACTTTGGCGTGCGATCACGTCGGAGATCCAGTCCGAGGTTGTATTCGTCCCGCGAAATGCGATAATCACCCGATCATTGGATTCAATCATATAACCGAAGTACTCCTCGCGGCCGATAAAAGAGGCACCCTTAAAGGCCAAGTTTATGCTATAGCCCCTTGGAACAATGAAAGTTCCGTCCGCATTATCGAACTGTTGATAGGTCTGGCTAGCCACGGCGCCTAAAAAGATAGCCGTTCGTTGATCAAAGCCGCCACTCATGCGATCCCCCTCCCGCTACAGGACCTTTTTTCATATATATATGTGTGCGGAAGGCACTTGTCCTCTGGTAGATGCCTATTTTCCAACTAGTGGATAGAACTTCCAAAAGAACCGTGCTAAACTATGAAAATAGTTTTCTACCGGCGGTAAATAAGAGATCGAGGTGATCAAGTTGAGGTCGATTTGGAAGTGGGTTGGGCTAGGGATTTTTACGCTTATTTGCATTTTTCTTCTGAGCAATATTCGGTATTTATTTATGTCCGTGCAGCCTGATCAGATTCGTGTGTCGTTAGGGCCTGATATGACGGCGGAGAAGCTGGCCGGCGTGCTGCCCGGGAGCAAGATCGTCGACCCCAAAATTGCGCTAATCGCTGTCCCATACGGGAAAGCGCAGGAATACGCGTTAACGGCGACGACCACCAGAGGTGTCTTTCGCGCGTCAACGATCCCTTTGGATCATCCCGTTATTTCCTGGCATTACTTTGCTTCTCAGGTGCAAAATCAGGTTACCGGCTTACTCCACGGTGATTTCGGCACTTTCCGCAGCCCGACGAATTTGAAGGAGATGCGGGTCATTGATGCCATCCCGGACATGCTGCTGCGTACAAGCACGTACTTTATCCCAGGCTTGCTACTGGCGATTGTGCTCAGCATAGCTCTGGCTCTGTCTGCGTCGCTCTGGCGCGGCTTCGGCAAAGTGATCGATGGTATCCACGTTCTGCTGCTCGGCCTACCTGATTTTTTTCTGATCGTTTTGATTCAATTGGGCGCAGTCTATTTGACCCGAGCGCTAGGCCATTATGTGCTCCTTGTCGTTCAGGTCGGGGGGAAAACGCCGTTCCTCATCCCTTTCCTGGCCATTGCACTCATCCCGACAGTCACGATTTATGGCACGCTGCGTGTTGCGATGGCTCGTGAGCTGGGACAAGATTATGTCATCACAGCCCTTGCCAAAGGGTTAACACGCCGTGAGGTGCTCATCAATCATCTGCTGCGTAATGTAATAGAGGACTTGCTTGTCATCTTGCCCAAGGCGACGACTCTGGCGCTCGCCAGTATGGCGGTGGCGGAAGCGATCTGTGGAATTTTCGGGCTGGGCGGCTTTATTATCTCACCTGCGGTGCAGAGCATTTCGACGATATCGTTCATTTGCATGACACTGGCGATCCTTGCAATGCTATTCAATGTGATCTATGCGCTGCTGCGCAAAAGGTTTGTCATCCGTACAAGGGAGGCTGGCTGACGATGAAAAGATCATCAACTGCTTTTTACTGTTCTGTCGGACTTATGGTGTTATTCGTGCTATTGATGCTTTTCGGAAGCTGGATCAAGCCGCATCCCATCACGCCGGATCACAAAATCAACTTCATTCAAGTTCAACAGGATGGCAAAACCCGATATCTCAGCCCGCCGTTCGCTCCAAACCATACCTTCCTGCTGGGAACGGATCACCGAGGTTACGATATGCTCAGCCTGCTTCTGAACGGCATGAAGTATACACTGGGCACAGCTCTTATACTGACATTGGCCCGATGTCTCATTGCTCTCCCATGGGGCATGTGGAGTGGTGCCAGCGGCAGAGGGCTCGGTGTTCTTAGCTCGCTGCAGGGGGTAATTGCCTCTGTGCCCGCTTTTATCTTTCTCTTTCCGCCGCTGGCAGGCATGTATTACGGGCTTCGGCTGGATTACGGGATCAAAGCGGATCCCCAGTATCACTTGATGTTCACCGTGCTTTTTATCATTCTGGTTACGTTCATTGGCATCTTTCCTTTAGCTCACCAGCTGGCAGGACGTGCGCAATATTATAGCCAGCGATTATATATTGATGCGTCGCGGTTGATGGGCGGCTCAGCCTATCACCGTACCGTTCGCCATTTGATTCCGTGCATGCGCAACGAGCTAATGTTCATTTTTCTCAGCGAATTCATGCAGGTATTGTTCCTCATGGGACAGCTGGCGGTGTTCAGTATCGTGCTTGGCGGTACGGAGACGGTGGGGGATGAGGAGGCTCGTTTCAAAATCAACGTGTCCATCACCGGCGAATGGACCTCGTTGATTGCCTACGGGGCTAAATACATCAGGCTGCAGCCTTGGATTATTTTGAGCGTAGGCGTTAGTTTTGCGGCGCTGCTGCTGTCGCTGCAGTTCTTCCTGGCGCAGCTGAAACGGCGCTATGGCACCGAGCGCGAATTAATATAAACAGCTAGGGGTTCCCCAACGGGAGTCCCTGGCTGTTTGATCTATATCATCAGCTTAGCTGTATATCTAATCTGGCCGCTACCCCGGCCGGGTTGCTTGCACTGCGTGCACCGCCGAAGTTAAAGGCGATGATGACAATATCGTTGCGGCCTCTGCGCAGAAACCGGCGAACATTGAAGGTTCGCCCCGGATTAAAGAAAGAGGGCGTATTCTGCGGGCCATCGTAAAGAAGCGGTACGCCGTTAATGATGACAATCCCGTAGTTGTCGATGGAGATAAAAAACGTAGCGTTAACAACTCGTCGTTGCTGTGAGATCGTAAAGCTTGTAGAAATAATAGCATTCTCCGCACTTAGATTGCCGGAGTACCATACATAGTTGGCATTCTGGACAGGTACCCATGCAGGTTCACGCGGGATCACCTGGGCGTTGAACCAGGAGTTATCGGTACCGATGGAGAGGAGACGCTGGCTGAGGAAACGATCTTTGCCGACGTGATCCATCTTTTTGAGCTGTGCGCGATACAGGGACATCACATTGCTGCGCGAAAGCCAGGCACTGCGGGGAAATCGGGCTATTTTCCATGTGCTTGTTGCGGTTTTCCCCGGTTTCAAGAGGGTCATAGGACCATCTCCTATCAACATATGAAATTGTTACATCCTATTCTATGCGAGCGAGAGTAGCGTGCTAGGGTTAGAAGCTGATAGAAACAAAGATGTGTTGGTATGGTGATTAAGTATATAAAAGACGTTGATGTGACATATAATATATGTTAATGTAATGTGTAAAAGATGAAAGGGGGCTCCCTCATGACAGATGATAAAACGAAGAGACTCTCCGTCTACCTGCCAGAGAAGGTGAAAACCGGTTTGGAGCTGATGGCTGATGAAACCGGATTATCAATGACGCAACTGATTGTCATGGCGACCCATAGCCTGCTGGCAAATTACGAAGCGAGAGGCGGCTCGATCTTCGCCGATTTATTGTCCGCCAAGCATCGCATCGGTCAAGAGGCGGAGCAGAAACGACAGCTTCTGGAGCAGGATAAAAAGGCGATGCAGGACTACTACGGGGCACGCGCCGAGGAATATGAACGCATCTATCATCGGGAAGATCCGGATTATCAGCAAGGCTTAGTCCTGCTACGGTATGCCATGACGGGTGTAGTGCGCGATAGGCGCGTCTTGGAAGTTGCTTGTGGCACCGGCTACTGGACGCAGACCGCTGCGGATGCTGCCAAACACGTCTTGGGCGTTGATATTCGCCCCGAGGTGTTGCAGATTGCGAAGGCTAAGCCATGGCCGGCGGGCAAGGTTGATTTTTGCCTCGGCGATGCCTATCAGCTCGACCAAGTAGAGGGGACCTTCGACTGCGGCGTGGCGAATTTCTGGTTCTCGCACATCCCTCGCAATCGGCTAGACGAGTTTCTGGAGAGTTTTCACAGACGGCTGGGTCGCGGAGCTGCGGTTTTCATTGCGGACAATGTATATGTCGCAGGACGCGGAGGGGAGCTCATACGGAAGGAAGACAGTGAGGACACGTATAAGCTTAGAGAGCTGGCGGACGGCACGCGGCATGAAATCATTAAGAATTACTACAGCTACGACGAGCTGAGCGATATTTTCAAGCCATATGCGCAGCATCTGCAAATTTTTGCAGGCAGCAGCTTCTGGTATGTTATCTATACGGTAGCTTAAGAGAGCTGTACGGCGCATAAAAGAAAAAGCCTGGAAGCCATCATCATGCGATGTCTCCCAGGCTTTGTCGCACCTTCAATCAGAACGTGGTCACATTATTTTCCTTAATGGCCAAGAGGATAACGGCAACGACAATTATGATGACGACCGCATAAACGACGACGCCGACAATGCCGCAGACAAGACCTGCGATGGCCATCCCTCTTCCTTGTTCGCCGCGGAGGCGGATCTCTTTGAAGGAAATTCGGGCAAAGACAATGGCAACGACTCCTATGATGAGACCAACATAAGGGATGATTACGGATAAAATACCTAAAATCATTGCGGCGATCGATTTGCCATTTGTTTGTGCTGCCTGTGGTGGTTGTACATAGGGTTCCATGGAGAACCTCCTTTTGAAGTTTCAGCTTACGCCCATTATATCCAGAAATATCCTGCGCGACTAGAGGGAGACAGCGGTTAACGAATAAAAGCCCTGACAGCGGCTCCTAGGAGTGCTGTTCGGGGCTTTTATTCTCAGTAATCCTGTAACTTTAGTTGGATTGGACCGCAGTCAATTGGTTGTAAATATCGTCCCATAGTACCCGGCGGGCTGATACATAGCGCTTCGCGTAATAAGACTCGCTCAACTTATTCTTGACAACACCTTCGTTTGTGGCGGAATGAACGAATTCACCGTCACCGATGTACACGCCCACGTGAGAAACGCCTTTACCGTCCGTGTTGAAAAATACGAGATCGCCCTTACGAAGATCTTTTTTGTCAATCCAGTAGCCTTCTTGGTCTTGTCCTTTGGACGTGTGCGGGAGGTCGACCCCGAACTCGCTGAACAGATATCTGGTAAAACCGGAGCAGTCGAAACCGCTTGTAGTTGTACCAGCCCAGCGATAAGGCGTTCCCACGAGCTCATTCACTTTGGCATCCATTGTGGAATCCGCCGCGAAGACGCTCCCAGCGCCAATGCTTAAGGACAAAACAAGACTGAAAACAAGAGCAACAACCTTTTTCAACTGCTTGTCTCCTTCCGGTGCCTACGAGGTTAGCTGGAGGGTTCGGTTGAAAGGTTCCCTATGATCCCTGTCTTGCAAGATCAATTCACCCGGATTTGGTTCCCCCGTTTCCCACATTTTGCGGGAATTCGGCATGAAATATTTGGTTTTTTAACGCTAGTCCTTAGGATTCGTCATGAACATGGAAAATCCTCCCCTTCTATTCAAATTTCTATAAAAATATGTTCAAAAAATTGTAAAGTAGACGCAAAAAAAGCCCCTTTTTTCGAAAGAGGCTCACTTTTTAAGAAAATCGGGCATTTTCGCTATCTTTTAGCTGTTCATTTTAGTAGACCACAGTTGATATTGGGCGGTGATTGCCCACATTTGCAAAAGCATGTTGAACAAAGGGTACATCTGATAAATGATTAGCGCTACCAGACCTGCCCATATGTAGGCCGCTGTCACGGTTATCCCTGCCAAAAGTCCTGTACTAAACAGGATTAGTAGGGCTAGAATAACAATCGGCAGCAAGTGCCGGGCGAAGGTGATGAGGGTGGAGATTATGCCATGTCTGGCGGCGATAGCAAATTGGATATACATGAACAGCAAGTTAATAAGAAAGCCATAGAAGAGAATACCGGCGAGCCAAGGGAGCAGTTTGATCCCGGCCTGCTCGAATGAGGTCGAATGGGTAAAGATTGACTGTGCTTTCGGCAGCAGCCAGAAGAGCGGCGCCAAAGAAAGAGCCATACGCAGGATGTAGGTCAGCATGAAGGGGAGCGTCAGCGCTTTGATGCCCTTAAAGAAGCGGTAGCCTGCATTCTGATGAAGATGCGTCAGCGAGTAGTATACGCCTGCATTCAGCATCGGAGTGAGCAGCATGCGGGCGCCGAGCAGCGCGGCCAGCCACCAGACATACGAGTGGATCAGGTCTGTCTTCAATAGCTGAAACTGGCTTTCCGCCAGAAAGAGCTGCAGCGTCTGCTTCGGCTGATTCGCACCGGGAAATCGGTGCATCAGCGGTATGAGCACGGATTGCACCAGTTTATAAAGCATAATGCCCCATCCCATCTGGTACAGGAATAAAGCGATGACGGCGAAAGGCTGCTGAATCGCGGCCCAGAAGCCGGTCTTCATATATGTTTTCAAGGCGGTCCCTCCTCATGCAGCCCCGCTAAACGGGGAGCTCCACGTATGATTCTTTATGTCGGCGCATTACCACGAGACCCAGCCAAATATCGTCTGCAGGAATTGGAGGATGCCGAGATTCAAGCGGATTTGCCAAGTGGGATCAATTTCTGTCTGCATGTAGTTGTTGATATGTTTGTTTTCCAGCACAAGTGAGTAATTCGGGTCAATCCGCACCCAATCGACGGGAGCCGCATGCGTCAGCTTATATTCGATGCTGGCTTCAGCGCCATCCCATGTTTTATCCAAGGTCGTACCGTCCGTAAAATGGAACTGAATCGGTACCGGCGGGGAGCTGCCGCCACGCTTGGAAATGAGCACGGTGCTTTCATACGAAGCAGCCGGTTTGGCGCCGAGCGCTTTGACCTTGATGCTCTCAACAGAATAATCCATCATCATGCGGCCATATACATATTGGTTGAAAAAGTCATCCCACTTCGTTTTGGTCACATCCTCAACCACTTTCTGGAAGTCCTTCGTGGAAGGATGCTTGAATTCCCAACGCTGGAAGTAGGTGTTCATGATGCGATCCATCGTTTTCGTGCCGACCTGCTTCTCGAGTTCCTTGAGCACGAGTTTGGCCCGCGTATATACGTTATCTGCGTACTCGTCATGCCCGTCGTACTTCCATGCTTCCAGCTGCAGGGCATTCGGCGACGTGATATAGCTGGATTCGAGGGGCAGGTTTGGCGTAACGCCATACTCCGCTTCCATGACCTTATCTTCCGCATAGGAGGTAAAGCCTTCGTCCAGCCAAGCCTCCTCGAACTCGTTCGTCGCGACAAGGCCATAGAAGAACTGATGGCCGATTTCGTGAACCACGACACGCTCCAGCTCCAGGTCTGGATCTTTATCACTCGCGCCCCAGGCGGTGACAAGTGTCGGGTACTCCATGCCGCCCGCGCCGTTGCCGTCCGCCGGCGGTACAACGATAGAAAGCGTAGAGTACGGATACGTTCCGTACCACTGACTGTAACGGGCTAACGCTTTTTTGGCTGCGTACATGTACCGGTCTTTCAGATCTTTATGGTTGGGATCGAGGTAGAGCTTGATTTTGACACCGGGTACTTGGGGAGAAGAGAAGGGCTCCTCCACATAGATGAAATTCGGCGATGCCGACCATGCGAAGTCATGCACGTCTTCGGCGTAGAATTGGTACGTCTTCATATTATTTTCCGTGACAGCCGGTTTCACAGGAAAACCGCTAGCGGCCACGGTGTAGGCGGCAGGCACCTGAATCTTGACGTCATAGATGCCGAAGTCAGAATAGAACTCCGAATTGCCGTGATATTGATGCAGGTTCCAGCCTTCTACGGTCCGGCCGCGCGTGCCTGCAGGCTCATAAGCGGCGACTTTCGGGAACCATTGGCCTGCCATCACGAAATCACCGACATACCCCATGCGAGCGAAGGCAGCCGGCAGCTTGACGAGAAATTCGGTTTGAATCGTGACGTGCTCCCCGCCGCCGACGGGCTTGGGAAGGGGGATTTTGACCAAGGTATGATCGTCTTTGTTGCCGTCATCGGGCTGCACGAATTCCATCCGGCGCTGCAGGTCAATGCCATCTTCATCCTTGACGCTCAGCAGTGTCATGCTGCCCACGGAATCGGCTTTCGCTTCATCTTGCCGGAGCTTGCCTCCGGACTCGCGCATAAACGTCGTTTTTTTGGACTCAAACGCGTTGGGGTATAAATGCAGGTATAGATCCTGCACCGGAGCGTTTCCTGGATTTTCCCAGGTCAGTGTTTGCTGTCCTTTGAGTTCTTTGGTATCGGGGAGATAAACGACACTCATATGATATTCCGATATCCGATAGCTGAGCGGCTCAGCAGCTTGCGGGTCCACGAATTTGCCATCAGGCTTCGGCGCATCAGGTGCCGGAGCGGACGGCTCCTCCCGGGAAACAGGAATAGCAGGTCCCAAGGCGGGGAGCAAGGAATTGGTTAGCAGAACGGCTCCCGCTGCCAGGAGCATGACAACGAACCATTGGACGATACGATATTTGAACCAAACACTCATGATTTTCACCCCGTTGACAAGCATCTACAGCATGTATATGTAGACAAACTGGGGATTATTTCTAGTCGGTGAAAAATTGTGCGGACATGCACGGCCCGTGGGTAGCCCTTGTTCTGGGCGTAGACTTTGGCTACAATACAATCAGAGAGTTGCAATTTCATCTGGGTGGTTAGAGATGGCATTGTCACCCTAGTTCGATACTGCGTGGCACGGCGATGTCTGTCGCGGGCTGTGTACTTAATAATGTGAGAGCAGGGAAGGTGCATACCATGGATGCGGATAAAAAGAAGCTGGCTTTAAATATAGTAAGCTCTAAAGTGAATCACAAAGGATTCGGTGCGGGCGCGATCGATTTAAGCAACGTGTCGAGCATTATTATTGACGGCGACGAAGCGTACCTGGATAACGGTGCGCTGCATGCCAAAAGCAAGATCGAGAAGGGGATCAAGTTCTCGACGAATAAAGACGAGGTGCCAGACGGCCGCAAATGCTGGATCGTCTGGGTAGCCGTAGACCGTACAGAAGAAGGGGCCTTCTATGCTGGCTTAACCGCATGCGAGATGCTCGTTGATACCGAAGCGCGCAAAGGCTGGAAGATCCTTGCCGACCACGTCAACAAGATGGATGCGGCGATGAAGCGCAAATTTATTCTTGACGGTTTGAACGAGCAAGAGAAGACGGCGCTGAAAAATCAGCTGATCTCGCACAACGAGGAATGGTGGAATCGTTCGGACCAGACGCTCAAGGATACGCTTTCATAAAGCGGCGGCAAGTCTGTTTGGAAAATATGAACATTATGTGTCATCCATTGTGACGCTCAGGTGAACCGAGTATACTATACCCTAGTGTATGTTACACTCATATACTAGGACAGCAAAAAGGCAGACTAAGACGCGCTTAGTTCTGCCTTTTTGTGTTTCATTCATACGGAATGTCAGTCATTCCACCAACGTTTCAAATCGTTCCACCAGGAGCCGTTCTGCCCTTTCGTCGTTCCTTTCGTATCGCCCTGCGGCGTCGGTTTCGCCGGCTTATCGGTGCAGTACGCGGTTGGCTCCGTACCGCTCAGGAACGCCTCCATCTTCGAATTCGGGCAATCGTCGTTGGCGAGCTTGCCGGTGGCCGGATCGACGTAGACGTTCATGACGCCGTCCGGGATCGGGAAGAGCTTGGGTGGAATGGCTTCCAGCGCCTGTTCGGTAAATTCCGCGAAAATCGGCGATGCGAGGTGCGACTCCACGCTGCTGATATCGCGGTCTTTGTCATAGCCGACCCACACGGCCGTCGCCAGCTCCGGCGTAAAGCCGACCAACCAGGCGTCGGTGTCGGTCGTTCCGGTTTTGCCGGCAATCGGCCGCTTCAGCGTGCTGGCGACGCGGTTGCCGGTGCCTCCTTCTTCGAACACACTTTCCATCAGGTTCGTCATCACGTAGGCAACCGCCGGCTCGAGCACCTTGTCCGATTTCGGCGCCGCTTGGTACAGCACCTTGCCGTTAGCGTCCTCGATGCGTTCGATCGCCGTCGGCTCGATGCGTACCCCTTGGTTGGCAATCGTACCGAACGCTGAAGCCATCTCCAGCGGGCTGACTGGATACGCGCCAAGCGCCAGGGAAGGGAGCGGCTTCATTGGGCTCGTGATGCCCAGCTTGCGGGCCAAGTCGATGACTTTCTCCGGGCCGACGTCGAGAATGGTGTGAACCGCATAAATATTATCCGATTTCGAAATGGCCGAACGCATGTCAATATTGGCATTAACGTATTGATCGTTAAAATTGCGCGGTGTATACTGCTGCCGCCCCTGGTCGTAGGTAAAGACCGTCGGCTCGCTTTTGACTAAGGTCGCCGGCGTATACCCGTTCTGGAGGGCGACCATATAGACGAACGGTTTAAAGGATGAGCCGGGCTGGCGCTTGTTGGAAAGTGCACGGTTAAACTGGTTCTCCGTGTAATCACGTCCGCCGACCATCGCTTTAATTGCCCCTGTGCGGGGGTCAACGGCGACGAGAGCGCCCTGAATGTCAGGTTTCTCCGCCAGCTCCTTGTTCATGACGTCCTCGGCGATTTTTTGCGCATTCATATCGAGGGTCGTATAGATCTTGATGCCGCCCTCGTCGACTTGCTCTTCCGGAATGCCGAGCGTATCTGTGGCCAGCGCACGCACGTAATCGCGGAAGTAAGGCGCCGCAGCCTCTTTCTTTTTCGTGAGCGGTTGGATGGTCAGCTTCTCTTTGGCGGCGGCGTCAGCGGCCTCCTGGGTAATAAATCCGCTGCGCACCATCGTCTGCAGCACGACCTTTTGCCGGTCCATGGCATTGTTCAGATCATAGTATGGCGAGTAATAACGCGGTCCTTTCGGAACGCCGGCAATCATGGCGCTCTCTGCAAGCGTGAGTTCACTGGCATGCTTGCCGAAAAACAGCTCCGAAGCCGTCTCAATGCCGTATGTAGAATGTCCGTAATAAATTTGATTCAAGTAGTCATCGAGAATCTCATCTTTGCTGAGCTGCAGCTCCATTTGAATGGCATAGACCGTCTCTTTAATTTTGCGGGCCCATGTGCGGTCGTGATTTAAATATAGATTTCTGGCCAGCTGCTGTGTAATCGTTCCTGCGCCTTGCACTTTGGCCATCGCCTGCACGTTTACCACCGCCGCCCGAGCGACGGCCTTCAGATCGACGCCAAAATGCTCATAGAAATGCTGATCCTCTACAGCGAGTGTCGCTTTTATCAGGTATGGGGAAATATCTTTCAAGGAAACAACCTGACGATTTTGTCCGGAGTAAAAGGTGTCGATCAACTGGCCCTGCGCGTCGTACATCTGTGAGGTTTGCAGCATTTTCGTAACCGGAAGCGATTGGGAGCGCAGATAGACAAGAAATCCGGCAGTACCGATGAGCAGCAGGATGGAAAACGTGAACAGGAATGAGAACGTCTTTTTGATGCGGCGCATCCAGCGCATGGAGTTCACTTCTTTTTCTTTGGGTGGTGTTGGTTTGCTGGCAGATTTGGGGTGGCGTTCATCGGACATGGATCCTTCCTCCCTTCAAAATAAAATCGTCAGTATTACTTACCATTATGGAAAATCATGGCATCACATATTCAATAATTTGTAAATAATTTTTGGGAAATGTGTAAATAACCCAGGAAATCGTTGCATTTTGGGGGTAATGAACTATAATACAATTTGGACATCTTGCTACATAACATTTCCATACGGTGGAACACTGTTTACAGACACGATTGTGAGGATTTATTTATCCAATATAGAGACGAAAGAAGGCATGAACATGGACCTGTGGTATACAGAGAAACAAACGGATAGCTTCGGAATTACAGCGAAAGTGAAAGAAACTTATGTCAGAGAACAGACGGATTTTCAAGATCTGGCAATGATCGAAACCGAAGAGTGGGGCACAATGCTGACACTTGATGGCATGGTCATGACAACGGTACGAGACGAGTTCGTTTACCATGAAATGGTGGCGCATCCTGCGCTCGTTACGCATCCGAATCCGGAGATGGTGCTTGTTGTAGGCGGCGGCGACGGCGGTGTGATACGTGAAATCATGAAGCATCCGAAAGTGAAAAAAGCGGTTCTCGTTGACATCGACGGCAAAGTGATCGAGTACTCCAAGAAGTACTTGCCGACAATTGCGGGCGAATTGGATAATCCGCGCGTAGAAGTGATTGTGAACGATGGCTACATGCACATCCATGACCACAAGAACACTTACGATGTCATCATGGTTGACTCCACAGAGCCGGTTGGTCCTGCTGTAGAGCTGTTTACAAAGGGCTTTTACCAAGGTATTTTCGACGCGTTAAAAGAAGACGGTATTTTCGTTGCTCAGACAGACAATCCTTGGTTCAAAGCGGATCTGATTCAGACCGTCAACCGTGATGTCAAAGAAATCTTCCCGATTGTACGCGTATATGGCGCTAATATTCCTACATACCCAAGCGGTTTGTGGACATTCACGATGGGCAGCAAGAAGCATGATCCGCTTCAAGTGGAAGAAGCTTCTATCTCTGAATTCCCGACCAAATACTATACACCTCGCCTTCACAAAGCGGCATTCGTGCTGCCGAAGTTTGTGGAAGACCTGGTGAAGTAATGAAGCTACACCGGTGATCTGAGCGGCGCCTCCTATGTTGGAGGCACGTTACAGCTGCCGGTGTTTTTTTATGCTGACATACTGCTGTCAGTATTCATGGGTTATACTGATAAGCGTAGAAGAATAAGGAATGGGGCGAGGATTCATGGTGTACACAACAATCGGAGAGTTTATTGTCGATTACGAGCGGGAGTCGCAAAGCACGCTCAAGCTGCTGCAGGCCTTAACGGATGAATCGCTGAAGCAGGAGATTGAGCG